>Ga0105162_1000176_pt1 | contig 42910 bp, 31 predicted proteins | sample JNZ201metaG_FD_81532 | JGI IMG/M metagenome (GOLD analysis project Ga0105162, IMG submission 81532) | Hot spring microbial communities from Jinze hot spring, China to study Microbial Dark Matter (Phase II) - JNZ 20120812A | ecosystem: Environmental > Aquatic > Thermal springs > Hot (42-90C) >...
CTCAGGGAGGAAAATATGGGGTCGGAATCAATTTTGCTCAAAAGATTAGGTTATCAGAAAGTTAAGTTTCAAGATATTGATGAACTTGAAAAATTGATTAAAGATGCGGTGTGGAATGAACTTGTGAATAAAAATTATTTGCCAGATTGGCTTGTTGTTTCTGTCGTTAAAGATATACTAAAAATGAGGTTGGGGTCTCAATGAAATTTTTTGCCCAAATATCAACTTTCTCTTTTTTTTATTTTCTTTGACAGTGGGTGAAATCTCTCAACTGCTTCTTCAAGAGTTTTCGGAGATACCTTGGTGTATATTTGAGTTGTTGAGAGATTTGAATGTCCGAGCATTATCTGGACTGCCCTTATATCTGCTCCTTTTGATACAAGATGTGTTGCAAATGAGTGCCGCAGGAGATGAGGATAAAACCCGTATTTTTTCAGTATAAACCAGATGCCTTGTCTAGTTAATTTCTTTCCTTTTTTATTCACAAAAAGGAAGTCGGTTTTTGCTTTTCTGACTTCAAGGTATTTTTCTATCACAGATATTGCTTTTGAGCTTACGGGAACGAACCTTTCTTTTTTTCCTTTACCTTCAACTTTTATCACTCCCTTTTTCATAAGAGAGAGGTCTTCTGTTTTGAGATTTATGAGTTCTGATACACGAAGTCCAGAACCATATAGCAGTTCCAAGATTGCTTTATCTCTCCTTGCGGAAAAGGTATCTTCTCCTTCTTCTATACTTTCAATTTTTGATATTATTGTTTCTTCTGATGGAACAGATGGTGGCTCTCGCAGGTCCTTCAAATTCTTTACCTTTTTTATAATCTTCATAAGATGAGAAAACTTTTCATCTTTTCTCACGAGAAATTTTACGAAGGTTCTGAGTGCTGATAGCTTTCTGTTTATGCTTGTTGTATCGTATAGATTTTTCATTTCGTTTATAAAGTCAGATATTTTATTTTCGTCCAGATTATCAGGATTGATGAATTCAAATATTTGTTTCAGGTCTTTTATGTATGAGTTGATTGTGTTTCTGCTTCTTCCGAGGACAAAAAAGAGATAGGTTTCGAATTCCTTTATCAGTTTCTCTTCGCTTGGGTTAGAATTGTTTTTTTTCAGATTGTTTTCTCTCAACACTTTAAAATTTTACAATTCTCAATAAAGTTCAGATACTTTATATTATTGGTGAAAGATGGATATTCTGAAGATAGAGAGTATAAAGAAATATTTTCCTGTGAGAAGAAATTTATCTGAATTTTTCAAACCGTTATTTATAAGAGCCGTTGACGATGTATCTTTTGATGTGAAAGCGGGAGAGTTTTTCGGACTTATAGGAGAATCAGGATGCGGGAAAACAACTCTTGGAAAGATAATTGTAAAACTTATTCAACCTGACTCCGGAAAAATCATATTTGAAGGGAAGGATATAACTTTTGAAAAATTAAAAGGTGAGATGAGAAGGAATATTCAGATGATATTTCAAAATCCTTTTTCTTCTTTGAATCCAAAGATGAAGGTGAAGGATTTAATTCTTGAGGGGGTTGCGATTCATAAGATTGCTCCGAAAAATATGTGGAAGGATATTTTAGATGATTTGCTTATTTCTTGTGGGCTTTCTCCTGATTTTGCGGAGAGGTATCCAGATGAGCTTTCAGGCGGGCAGAGGCAGAGGGTAGCTATTGCAAGAGCGATAGCGGTAAGACCGAAACTGCTTGTTGCCGATGAGCCGACCTCTTCGCTTGATGTATCTGTCAGAGCTCAAATCCTTGAACTCCTTGAAAAGATAAGAAGAGAGCAGAAATTAAGCATAATTTTTATAAGTCATGATATAAGCACCATAAAAGCTTATGCCGATAGGGTAGCTGTGATGTATCTTGGTAAAATTGTAGAGATAGGAAAAAAAGATGATATTATCTCAAATCCACTTCATCCTTACACAAGGTTTCTTCTCAACTCCGTCATTGATTTCAGAAGGGTTATCAATGAGGGGAGATATCAACTTCTTGAAAGAGATATAGGCGAGGTATCTTATCGGTTTTCAAATACAAGGGGCTGTAATTTTGCAGAAAGATGTCCTTTCAAACAAAAAATTTGCGAGGAGGAACCCCCTTTTGTTGAAGTTAATGGAAGAAAGGTTTTGTGCCACTTTGCTGGAAAAATATGAGAGGCGATAAGATAAGGATAGGTTTTTTTGGGACCCGTGGTGTTCCTGCGAGCTACTCAGGTTTTGAAACATTCTACGATAAACTTATAAAGCATCTTTCTTCTGAACCAGATTTCGAGATAACAGTATTCAACAGGTCAAATTATCTCCGCTATCCTTTTAGGTATTTCAAGGGAGCGAAAGTTATTTCTCTTCCGTCTCTTCCTCAAAAACATCTTGATACATTATCTCACACGTTTTTATCTTTTCTGTATTCGCTCTACTACTCTTTGAGTTTTGATATTGCTCTGATATGTATTGTTGGGAATTCGGCGGTCTTACCTTTTTTCAAGGCGTTCGGTATAAAAACTATTTTGAATGTTGATGGTGAGGATTGGAGAAGAAAAAAATGGGGGAAAATTTCTTCTTTTTATCTCAGGTTATCTGAAAAAATTGCTGGTAAATTTGCAGATATTATAGTCGCTGATGCTCTTGAAGTAAAAAAGTATTACGAGAAATTTTGTCCATCTCATAAGATAGTTTATATACCTTACGGAGGACTTGAAGAAGATGATTTGAAAAGAGCAGAACTTCTTGGAGATGATGAGGAGTTTTTGAGTAAATTTGGAATTGAAAGGAGAAAGTATTTTCTTTTTGTGGGGAGATTGGTTCCGGAGAATTCTCCGCACGTTCTCATAAGTGCTTTTAAGAGAGCAAAAGATAGGTTGCCGAAGGATTTCAAGCTGGTTATTGTTGGAGATGCTCCTTATGAAACGCTCTATAAAGATTATCTGAGAGGGTTGAGCAAAGGTTGTGATTCAATTGTTTTCACAGGTTATCAGTTTTCGTCATCTTACATAAAACTTTCTCAAAACGCTTTTTCTTTTGTGCTATGTGCAACTGTTGGGGGGACTCATCCTGTGCTTGTTGAGCAGATGTCAATAGGTTCTCTGATAATTTCTTATGATACACCATCTAATAGAGAAGTTCTGGGGGATTGCGGTTTTTATTTTTCTTCTGAATCTGAACTTGAGAAGATATTGGTAGAAGTTGTGAAATTAGATGAAGAGAAAATTTCTGAAATGAAGAGCAGAGCAAAAAGCAGAGCAAGAGAGAGTTATTCCTGGAAAGAAATATCTATGAAATATGCTGAACTTTTCAGAAATGTTTTGAGCAGATGATTTTTAAGGATTAGATTTTCGGTTTTCTATCTCTCGGATTATTTCTTGGGTTATTTTGTTCCATTCGTATCTTTTTGAATTTTCAAGTGCGTTCTTTGATATTTCTTCTCTTATCTTTTCATCAAAGCTCATCAATTCTATTTTTTTGATTAGTTCTTCTTGGTTTGAAAACAGCATTCCTGTTTTCCCATCTTCAATTACATCTTTATAACCTTTTATATTTGAGGCGATGGGAGGAGATGCGCAAGCCATACTTTCTATAAGGACAATTCCGAAGCTTTCTCCACCTTTTGACGGAAAAACACAGAAATCAGAAGAAGCATAGATTTCGGGAAGAATTTTCTCCGGTACGAATCCCTCAAATTCTATATTCTTTTCTCGTGTTTTTTCTTTCTCTACGATATTTCTCATAGGTCCGTCTCCTACTATTTTGAGTTTCAGGGGGAGTTTTTTCCCGTTTTTAATCCCGAACTTTTTTACTTTTCGGAACGCAGAAAGAAGTATGTCAATTCCTTTCCTCTCATCAAGCCTTCCGACAAAAAGCATATTTACCGAATCTTTTTTCTTTTCAGCTCTGTGAGGTGAATAAATTTCTGTATCTATTCCGGGCGGTATTATTTTCATATCCTGTTTTCCGAAGTATTTTTCTATTTCGTTTTGCGCTAGCTTTGAGACAGCAATTTTCACATCTATCTTTTTTAAAAAGGGTTTCATAAAATTCTTGAAGAGAATATATCCCAAGTTTGGTTTTTCTGTTACCGAGTGAAATATTCCGACGAATTTTTTTGTCTTTGCGAATGCTGTTGCCGGGTATGGGAGAGTCAATCCAAGAGGACCTTGAAGTATTACCGCATCGCATTCATAAGATGAGAAAAATTTTTTCATTCTGAATATATCAATAGGAGAAATGAGTGTTATGTAGCATCTTGTTCCGTTCGCATAAACATGGATAAGTTTTCCGAACCTCATAACCTTTCCGCCAAGTTTTTCTATTTCTATTTCTTCGGGGGGTTTATGTTTTGTTCCTCCTGTTATTACAACAACTTCAAAGTTACTCTCGAGTAGTTTTTTTGCAAGAAAGAATGAGTGTTTTGAAACACCGCTTGGTACAGGGGGGAAGCTATCCGATACCAGAATAATTTTTCTTTTTTCTTCACCTGACATATTTTTGAGAAAAGCGCTTTTATACTTTTGATGAAATATTAGTTTTTCTGAAAGCCATTATCAGAATCTGTGGGATATTCCGCCTGTTATAAAGCTTTGTCCAAATGAATGGAGTTCTAATGTAAGGTATGTTTGTGGATTAAGGTAGTAATCTCCACCTACTACGACGAAAAATTTTGATTCATTTCTGCTCTTTAAAACTTCTCCGTTTTCTAACTTTATCATGAAGTCCTTGTATCCCACGCCCACATATACGAGGTAAAATTGAGTCCTAAAACTCATCGTAGGTGTTATTTGCCAGAATACATTGTTAGGGAAGACCTTTTTGGTATCTTTGAGAAAGGGAGATATTTCCATGTGTGAGTCAAGATTTATATTTACATCTCTTTCTTTTGAGAGGAAGGAAATTTTAGCTCCAAGCCCGAACTGGTTAAGTGTAGGGATGTAATCTATGGGAGGCATATTTCTTACTCCGACGAATACATATGAAAATAGCTCATCAAGGAACGAGTATCCGAACCTTGCGGATATACCAAGTGAGGAGATGGGATTTTTTATCGTTTCGGTTTTGTTTGAGTCAAACATTGAAAAGTAAACGAAACCCCCGAGGTCAAAAGTTCCAATTTGAGGTGTAATGACTCCACCACCTGCGAGGAATCCAATAAGAGCTATTACCTGACAGAACATAAAAATAATTTTACAATTTTTGGGTTCAGGATGCGATACATTATCTATGGCGTGATGGTGTTTTTGAATTTATGTTTTGAATTTTTTTACAAGTTCTTCAAGTGATTTTGCTATTTTCAGAATTTCCTGAGTTTTTGCCTGACTCATAAGCACAAATTTTATTATCTCGTTAGAGGATGCTTCAAGTTCAGATACTGATTTTCTCACTTCATCTATTCTGTTATATTGCTGTTCTATTTTATCTTTTGCTGACTTTGTATTTTCATTTATTTTTGATATGTTTTCCATAATGAAGTTGCACATTTTTCCTGCTTCGGATATGAGGTTTGTGATTTCCTTTATCTCATTTGATTTTGTTTCGAGCTCGTTTTGACAGGAGTAGAGAAAGTTTTGTATTGTTCTCGTGAAGTCCTCTATGCTGTTGAGGTTTTCTTGAATGTTTTTCATTACATACTCTATTTTGAACGAGAAATCTCTGATATTTTCTATTTTGGTTTTTATATCTTTGAAGTTTCTTTCTATATCTCCGTAAGAGCCCATGATTTTGTTGAAATTATTTTCAATGTTTTGTTTTGAAGTTATTATTTCTGAAATGTAGCTTTCAAATTTGTTTTTTACGATTTGGGTTTGAGAGAGGGATATTTGATGTAGTTCCTTGACATTTTGTTTTATGAGTTTTACATTTTCTTCTATGTTTTTTGATATTTCTTTTATTTCTTCTGCTATTATGCTGAATTCCTTTCCTGATTCTCCTTTTTCATGTGAAGCGACTATGTGTGCATTTATCGCAAGGAGATTCGTATCATCGATAAGTTCAAGAAGTTCTGAAAGCAGTTCGTTGAGAGAATCCATGATTTTCCTCATCATTTCAAAATCGCCCGCAAATTTATCTCTGCTTTGAATTATTTTTGATATGCCTTCTTCAATGCTGTTTATCTCCTGCTGTATGTTATAAAAACTTTCGTTTATATTCTGCATTGAGGTTTCTGAAAATGATATGCTTTCTGAAATATCTCCGATGATGTTTTTTATTGATTTTACTTTATCTTGAATTGAAGTCCACTCCTTGCTCATTTCAAGTACTGACGGAATATCTTTATATGTTTTTACAACATTCTGGAATTTTTCTAGAACTTCTTTTAGTGATTCATATATATTTTCTACTCTTTTTTCTAATTCTGATATTTCTATTTTTCCTCTTTTTGTTTCGGTTTCTAATTTTCTTATGTCTGACATGACTTCTTCCAAAGTTGTGCTTATTTCAGATGTATCGTTGTATATCATTTCAACAGATTCAAGGATTTTCCCTATTTCTTTTCCCTGAAAGGCGAAATTTGTTTTCATTTTATCTGCCATTTTGTGAATATCTCTTGATATAGAAATAAATCGCAAAGACGAGTTTCTTATCTTTTCTATTTCATCTTTGAGTATGTCTATCATGTTTGCGAATGAAGCCGCGATTTCTCCGATTTCGTCCATGGTTTCTATTTTTGGTTTTTCTGTCAGGTCTCCTTCTTTTGAAATTCTTTCAGATATATCTCTTATTCTTTTGAGTGGAGCCATGTTTGAATTGAGAAGTATCGTGGAGATTATCATTATTCCTATTGTTATAGCTAATCCCAAAAGTCCGATATTCGTTATTATCTTTGTGAATTCCGATTCAAAGTTTCTCATTGAGACAGCTAGAACTGTAAAACCTTTTATTGTTTCTTTTTTTTCACCTTCTCCTAATATAGGGAGTTCCTCTCTGGTAATCTTTACTGGGTCAAGGAAAACTATTACTTCTTCTCCTGTTGTTGTTTTCTTTTCTAATATCTGCTTTTTGAGAGCTTGTGAGTCAGATGATAAGATTTTGTTTACCGACCTTTTGATGAACCATATAAGGTCATCGACTATTTTTTCATCTTTCGTTTTGTATACTATTATATCTCCGTTGGGTTTTACTGCTGCCGAGAAAACCACATCTTTATCTTTCATAAAAAGTTCTATGACTTCTGAAAGAAGGAGCTTATCTTCCTGTAAAAAGCCGTATGTTATTGATGAGTGCTTGTTAAGGAATTCAGATATTTGACTCCCCTTTGAATTTATCTGCTCCTTGAATAGCTCCCTGAAATTGATGTATATTACACTTCCGATTATTATTGAAAGCAGAATTATTACCACAAAAAATGTACCTATTATTTTTACTCTGAGCGAATTTAACTTCATACAATTTATTTTAATTATGTTTGAGTTAAAGTCAAGTTATTTTGTTGTTGTGGTGTAAAGTAGTTTTGAGGTATTGCTAAAAAGTAAAATCCGTTTTCCCAGAGTTCTTCTTTAAATTTCGTAGAAAAAGATATTTTTCTTTTGTATTCAAATAAGGAGCTTTTGTATTCCACTATGACTTTCAGGTTTCCATCTTTCTGTGCTGATAGTATTTCTTTGAGTTTTTTCAACTTCTCATCAACCATGTTGTAGCCCGGTACATTTATGAGAATAGCTAAATTTTCTATTTTGAAGAATTTTTTTGATACTATAAGGTTTTTACCGGACCTTTTTCCCAAAAATACATACAACTCATCTTTTTTGATTTTCTCTCCTTCCTTGTTGATAAGGAGGACTTCATATTTTGAAGCTTTTCCATTAGCTCTTACATTAAGTATGAATCCGTATTTTGATGGGGTGATCCATTCTACTATTCCTGCTATTTGAACAAAATCTTTTATTTCTATGGGGAATATTCCCTGTGTTATACTGTTTATTTCATCTTCTATAATTATCCGTGAAAGGGGTATTCCTATTACTTCAATCTCCATTCTATCTAACTCTTCTTGTGTGATTTCTTTTCCGTTTATTTTATCGAACAGGTTGACTTTTCCTGAAAGGAATGCTTCAAACATAGTTAGAGCTTTTTTTCTGTCTATGAATTCATAAAAGGCGTTAGCTTTAATGAGGATTTCCACTATTTTTTTATTTATTTTGAATCTCTGGCAGTTTCGGAGGAATGATTCAAAGCTGTTTATTTTTATTTTTTCTCGCATTTGGATTATTGCTTTTGCTGCTGCTTCTCCAAGCCCTTTTATACCTCCAAGTCCAAATCTTATTGCATCTCCCTCAACAGAAAACTCGTAATTGCTTTTTGTTATTGATGGAGGAAGGATTTTAAATCCGAGTTTTAAAAGTTCTTCAATATATGAGGTTAATTTTTCAAAGTTGTTCATTTCAGATGAAAGCAGTGCTGCCATATATTCAAGGGGATAATTTGCTTTAAGGTATGCGGTGACATATGATAGGAATGCGTATGCGGCTGAGTGAGATTTATTGAACGCATATCCTGCAAATTTCTCCATGATGTCAAATATTTCAATTGCTTTGCTTTCTTCTATACCGTTTTCAATACAGCCACTTATGAATCTTTCTCTCATTTGTGCCATAAGGTCTGCTTTCTTTTTTCCCATGGCTTCGCGTAAGATGTCAGCTTCTCCCATAGTGAAGTTTGCGAGTATGTTTGCTGCGAACATTATCTGCTCTTGATATAAGAAATTTCCGTATGTTTCCTTGAGTATTGGTTCAAGGAGAGGATGAGGATATTCAACCGGTTTTAAACCTTTTTTCCTTTCAATGAAGTCATTTACCATGCCTGATTGAATGGGTCCGGGTCTATACAGAGCGACCGCTGCTATGAGGTCTTCAAATATTGACGGTTCTAACTTTTGAAGCAGTTCTTTCATTCCCGCACTTTCAAACTGAAATACACCGAAAACATCCCCTCTTTTGAGCATATCGTATGTTTTTTTGTCATCTAATGGTATGTTGTGAAAATTGATTTCTTTTTTATATCTTTGTTTTATGAGTTCAAAGGTTTTGTTTATTACTGTGAGCGTTTCAAGTCCAAGGAAGTCAAATTTCACGAGACCTATCTTTTCCAGATTTTCCATATCGAACTGAGTTGTGAAGCCATCTTTTGATCTGTGTATTGATGTATAATCTGTTATGGGTTTGTCTGATATGATGAATCCAGAGGCGTGGGAACCGACGTGCCTTATTAATCCTTCTATTTTTTTCGCGTTTTCAAATATTCTTTTGAATCTCGGGTTTTCTTCAACTTTTGTTCTGAACTCCTGAATTTCGTTATATGCGTCTTCTATTGTCCATTTTCTTGAAGGTTCTTGTGGGATAAGTTCTGCGAGATAAGAGACATCTTCAAGGGGTTCATCAAAAATTCTTCCGACATCTCTTATTGCTGCTCTTGCCCCGAATGTTCCGAAGGTTATTATGTGGGACACATTTTCTTCACCATATTTTCTTTTAACATACTCTATGACTTCATCTCTTCTCTCTTTGCAGAAATCAACATCTATGTCTGGCGGTTTTTCTCTTTCTGGGTTGAGAAATCTTTCAAAAATAAGTCCATATTTTATGGGGTCTATTTTTGTTATTCCGAGAGCCCATGCTACGATTGAGCCAGCTGCTGAACCTCTTCCGGGTCCGACCATTATCCCATTTTGCCTTGCGTAATTTATGAAGTCCTCAACTATAAGGAAATACGAAGAGAAGTTCTTTTTTGAAATAACATCAAGCTCTTTTTCCATTTGTTCGTAGTATATTTTCTCATCAAATTTTTCTCCTCTTTCTTTTTTTTCTTGTAGTAGTTTTTTTATACCTTCGTATGCTTTTTTTCTCAGGGTTTCGTCTGGGTTGCCAAATTCTTTTGGTTTGGGTATTTTGAGCTCTTTGGGTTTTTTGAACTCAAATGTGCATTTTCTAATTATTTCTTCGTGTGAGTTCAAGGAGTCAGGTATATCTTTGAATATCTCCATCATTTCATCTTTTGATTTGACATATAGTCCTTTGACTTTGTATCTGAACCTGTTTTCGTTTTTCAGTTTTTCTCCGTAGGCAATACATACGAGTATATCTTGGATTTCGTATCCTTCGGGATCGGCGTAGTGGCAGTCGCCAGTTGCTACCGCTTTGATTTGAAAGTCCTCTGAGAATTCAAGTAAATACTGATTTATTTTTTTCTGAATCGCTACCGTTGCTATATCTTCTTCTCTTTTTGGATTTGCAGGTTCTGCTCTCATTATTTCAAGATAAAAATCATCTTTGAATATGCTTTTGAGTTCAAGGACTTTTTCTTTTGCTTTATCTATTTTCCCTTCTGCTATGAGACGTGGGATAATTCCGTTGAGACATCCAGAAAGCACTATTAATCCTTCCTTATACTCGTAGAGTGTTTTGAAGTCGATTCTTGGTTTTCTATAAAATCCTTCAACATTTGCTATTTTCAGAAGGAGACAGAGGTTTTTGTATCCTATCTCGTCTTTTACAATCAGTGTGGCGTGATAATTTTTTTCCTCTTGAGTTTTTTCTGAAAGAGAACTTGGGGCTATGTATATTTCGCAACCTATTATGGGTTTTATTCCATGCTCTTTTGCTTTGTAGAAAAATTCAACTGCTGAGAATATGTTGCCATGTTCTGTTATAGCTATAGCGTCTATTTTTCTTTCTTTTGCTCTTGATACGAGTTGATCAATAGTCATTGCTCCGTCAAGTATGCTGTAATGTGAATGTGTGTGAAAGTGTCCGATCATCAGAAAAAATAAATTTTATTATTTCACTTTTCGGTTTTTTGTGAGCAAAATTTTTGTATCTCAAAACTCTTTAATTTTGGTAATGCGGGTTTGAAAGATGTTCTCTGGAATAGTTGAGGCAACAGGTGAGGTTGTTGATATAAAGTATCTTGATGGAGGTGGAAGGCAGATAGCTATTTCAACCAATTTCAATTTCAAAAAAGGTCAGTCCGTAAGCATAAACGGAGTGTGTCTTACAGTCGTTTCAAGCAGTAAAAATAAAGTCAAATTTGACCTATCTCCTGAGACATTGAGGAGAACGAATCTTGGTAGTATCAAAATTGGTGATTATGTTAATATTGAGAGAGCTTTGAAATTGACAGACAGGATATCGGGGCACTTTGTTCAGGGACATGTTCTCACAACACTGAAAATTTTAGATATAGTGAGGTTTGGAGAATTTTCAAGGTTTGAGTTCCAAATGAAAGACGAAATAAGAAAATATATTATAGAGAAAGCTTTTGTTTCCATTGATGGTATATCTTTAACTATTTCCGAGGTCAGAGAAAATTCATTTTTTGTTGATGTAATTCCGGAGACATGGAAAATAACGAATCTCAAATTCAGGAAGGTTGGGGATGAGGTGAATTTTGAGCCAGATATAATCGTTAAGGTTGTTGCGGATCTCCTTCCAGATATTCTGAAATCATTTTTGCAAAGCGAGAAAAAATAGAAGATTTAGGTCAGATTTAAATTTAAAACGATTCTAAAATAGCTTTGATGAGGTTTGAGAATTTTTGAGGCGTGATAAAATGAGCTCACTACTATCGCAGAAAAGAAAGTCGGAGAGAAAGAGAATATATGCGGGTCTATTTGATTTTGACGGAACAGTAGCAGATACTGAGAAACTTCACTACCTTGCTTTCAATAAAGTTTTGAGGAAATTCGGTATTGAACTTACCTGGGAAGATTATATGAAAAAATACCTCGCTTATACTGATTTTGATTTTTTTAAAGTCATTTCAAAAGAACTGAAACTTGAGCTTACAGAAAAAGATATAAATTCCTTATGTCTTGAAAAAGCTGAAATCTTTGGAAATTTTTTGAAATCAGGAGAAGTTGAAATCTATAAAGGGGTGAAAGAGTTTATTGAGTATTTTGGAAGTAAGTATCCTTTGGGTATAGTTTCTGGTGCCTTGCGAGAGGAGATTGAGCCGGTCCTTGAAAAAAATGAAATATCTAAATATTTTAAGTTCATAGTTTCTGCGAAAGATTATTCAGAAGGGAAACCATCTTCGGAGCCCTTTGAAGTTGCACTGAAAAAACTCGCTGATCTTGGGATAGAATTCGAAAGAGAGGGAGTGGTAGCTTTTGAGGACTCTCTGCATGGAGTTCTTTCGGCGAAAAGAGCTGGACTCCTTGCTGTTGCGGTTGAGAACTTTTACAAAAAAGAAGAACTTATATCATACGGAGCAGATATTACACTTGAAAGTTTTGCTATTGAGCCAGAAGAAATAGAAAAAATGATTCTTGATAAAATCTCAAAGAGAGTTTTCAGTAGTGAAAGAGTGATACTTGTTCCAGAAAATAGGCAGAATACCTTTGCTTTCAAGGTGAAAAAAGATAATAATTTGCATACTCACCTTGGAGTTCTGAAAGGGTCAGATATTCTTGGCAGATATTACGGAGATAGCGTCAGAACAAACAAAGGATATGTTTTTTTTATTCTTGAGCCGAACCTTTACGATAGAGTGATGAAACTGAAAAGGAAGAGCGCAATAGTATACCCAAAAGACAGTGCTTTTATGATTTTTCTTTCTGGAATAGGTCCCGGTAGCAGAGTTATAGAAACGGGCAGTGGTTCAGGAGGTCTCACAATTCCGCTTGCTCATTTCGTCAGACCCGATGGAAAAGTATATGTCTACGAAATACGAGATGATTTCATAGAGATATTGAAAGAGAATCTCAAAGAAAACGAACTGGAGGACTTTGTTGAGATAAAAAAAAGAGATGTTTATTTGTATGGTTTTGACGAAAGAGATGTTGATGCTGTCTTTTTAGATCTGCCAGAACCCTGGCACTGTGTCAGATATGCGTGGGAATCTCTGAAACCTTCTGGTGTGCTTGTATCTGTCTCTCCTACTGTAAATCAAACAGAGATAATGTGCGAGGTGATGAGGAGAGAAGGATTTATTCTTGTAGATACATTTGAAGTTCTTGTGAGAAGGTTTTTAGCAAGGGAGGGAAAGTCCCGTCCTTTTGAGCAGATGATAGCTCATACCGCCTATATATCTCTTGGGAGGAAAATCAGTAAAAAGTGAGATGGTTTTCAGAACATAGATGAAAAAAGACCTTTTTTCCCTTCTTTTAATTTTTCGTATATCATTTCCGCTGCTTTTATAGCTCCTATTGCGAACACCCTGCGTGAAGATGCTCTGTGAGTTATTTCTATTCTTTCTCCGTCTCCGAGGAAAAATACTGTGTGGTCTCCGACAACATCTCCTCCTCTTACCGCGAACACTCCGATTTCATCTTTCTGTCTCGGTCCCGCTATTCCTTCTCTCCCGAAAACTCTTTTCCCTCCTAAGACATCAGCAAGTTTAAGAGCCGTTCCAGATGGGGAATCCTTTTTCATTCTGTGATGGATTTCAACTATTTCAACATCAAAGTCGGGAAGGTTTTTCTTTATTTCGGGTAAGATTTTGAGAAGAAGGTTTATTCCTCTGCTCATATTCGAACTCATAAATATCGGGGTCTTTTCTGATAGCTCTTTTATTTTTTCCTCCTGTTCTTTTGAAAATCCTGTGGTTCCTATAACGAAGCCGATTTTAAGGTTATTTTTTGTGCAGTGTTCTATAAATGGTATTATAACTCCAGGTTGGGAGAAATCTACTATTATATCTGGTTTTTCTTGAATTTTATCTAAATCTTCGGGAGCAGATAATATAGGGAAATCATATTCTATGTTGAATATTTTTTTCGGGGATTCGTTTTTGAATTCTTCTTTTTCTATTCCTGCTACTATTTTTATTTTTTTTTCATAAGCTACTTTTACGATTTCCCGTCCCATTTTTCCAAGTATTCCACATATTGCTATTTTCATCTGCATAGGTATTCCAAAAAGATAATGAAAAGTTCTGGAATTTGAAAAACTGAAGCATATTTTTTGGTTCAATAAATTTTTTTATTATGGCTGTTTCAAAGGTTTTTCACGATGAAGTTCCTTTTGACCCTAAACTTGAAAAAGCTGTTTTAGGTGGAATTCTTCTGAAAGGAGAGCTTATAGAAGATGTTATTCATATTTTAGGGAAAGAACCTGAGGATGCGTTTTTTGACCCTGTATGTAGGCAGATTTTTCAAGCCATGCTTTCTATAAGAAAAAGAGGAGAAGAGATAAACCCTTTTTCTGTGATTGAGGAACTGAAGATGCTGGAAAGGTTAGATAGAGTTGGGGGAGAGGAGTTTATATTATCTTTGCCGTCGTATATACCATCTGCTGCTTTTTTGGAAAATTTCACGCGAAAGCTCAAAGAGAAGATGATTTTGAGGAAGTTGAGCCAGAAAATGAAGACATTTTTAGAGGAGATATACTGGGGAGTTCCGAACACATGGGAATTTCTCTCAAAAGTTGAAAAAGAAATAGGAGAGATAGCTCAACAATCTGTTAACCCAGATTTCTATTCAATGGAAGATATTGTTAGTTTTGTCTCCGAGGAGGTAATAGGAGATTCAGTTAGGCAAGCGATCCCTTCCGGTTTCCCGTCCTTAGATGAGAAAATTGTCGGATTTCATCCGGGAGATTTTGTGATAATTGCGGGAAGACCTGGTATGGGGAAAACAAGTTTTGCTCTCTCAATAGCTTATTATATGGCGAAGGAAGATATTCCTGTTTGTTTTTTCTCAATTGAGATGCCGATAAGGTTGATTCTTCTTCGTCTGCTTTCTATGCACAGCGGTATCCCTTTGAAAAAGATAATAGCAAAAGAGCTTTCTGAGTCAGAAAAAAATAAGCTTTCTGTTTCTGCAAGAGAAATATCTTCTTTGCCGATTTACCTGAACGATAACGCCTATGGAATAACTCAGATAAGGTCTCTTGCAAAAAGAATCAGGGAGGAAAAAGGAGTGCAGGCGGTATTTATAGATTATATTCAGCAGATGTCTGTTGATTGGAAAGTTGAAAGGAGAGAAGAGGAGATATCAACAATATCGCGGCTTTTGAAATCGCTTGCGAAGGAGCTTGATATACCCGTTATCGCTCTTTCACAGCTGTCGCGGGAGCCGGAGAGAAGAGGAGAAAATAAAAGACCACAGCTTTCTGACCTGAGAGAATCCGGCAGTTTAGAGCAGGATTCAGACATAGTTCTGATGCTTTACAGGGACCACTATTATAACCCCTGTCCCCGTTCTGCTTCTTTAAATGATGTTGAGAGTGAGAGCAGTTTTGAATGTTGCGAGAGAGCCAGGATCTCAGAAGCAATAATAGCTAAAAACCGAAATGGTCCAACCGGTGTTGTGAATATAAAGTTTTTGGGTGAGTGCTGTTTATTTGAAGATATACGTTATACCCGCACAAAGTGAATTTTGGTTTTGTTTTTCGCCTTCAAAATCATATACTTGAATTTTTCTCTTTTCTTCTGATTTTTCTATTCGAAGTCAACTATATCTTTCATGGGGCTAAGTTGTCGCACTACCCCATCTCTTATTGCTATTGCTGAAACTGCCTCTGCTACGGTATCAACTACTCTCATATCAAATATAGATGGCACTATATATTCCTCATAGAGTTCGGATTCATCTATTAGGTTTGCGATAGCATACGCTGCTGCTATTTTCATATCGTATGTTATTTTTTTTGCTCTTACGTTGAGGACTCCCTTGAAGAATCCAGGATACACCAGAGCGTTGTTGATCTGGTTTGGGAAATCTGACCTTCCTGTGGCAACTATTCTTGCGTATTTTTGAGCTTCTAATGGATGTATTTCTGGGATCGGGTTAGCAAGGGCGAAGACTATGGATTCCTTTTCCATAACTTTCAGGTCTTCTGCTTCTAATATGTTCCCTACGGAAAGTCCAATAAATACATCTGCACCTTTCAGAGCTCCTTTGAGGTCTCCCGTGTAGTTATCTGGATTTGTGTATTGGGCGATTTCTCTCTGATAATCGTTCAGAGCGTTCTCTCCGTTCCGTCCTATTGCTCCTTTTTTATCGCATAGTATTATGTTTTTTACTCCGACTTTCAGGAGTATGTTAGCCGTTGCCAGACCGGCAGCTCCCGCGCCGTTTATGACAACTTTTATATCCTGCAGACCTTTTTCTACGATTTTTAGTGAATTTATAAGTGCTGCCAGAATAATGATAGCCGTTGCGTGCTGATCATCGTGCATAACGGGGATGTCAAGTTCTTCTTGCAATCTTTTTTCAACTTCAAAGCATTTTGGAGCTGCTATATCTTCAAGGTTTATTGCTCCAAAAACGGGAGATATACTTTTCACGATTGATACGATTTCATCTGGATCTTGTGATGCGAGGCATATCGGGAAACCGTTTATTCCTGCAAATTCTTTTAATATTGCTGCTTTTCCTTCCATAACCGGTATAGCTGCATACGGTCCTACATTGCCAAACCCAAGCACTGCGCTCCCGTCTGTTACTATGGCTACCGTGTTTGATTTTATAGTGTGTGTGAAAACTATATCGGGGAACTTTTCTATTGCTTTGACAATTCTACCTACTCCGGGAGTGTATACGCGTGAGAGGTCTTCTGTTGTTGATATTTTCCGTTTTGATATTACTTCAAGCTTACCTCCAAGATGTGCGAGAAAAGTTCTGTCTGATACTCCTTCTATTTTTACCCCTTCAAGCTCTGATAACTCTTTTATTATTTCTTTTGCGTGATTTCCGTCTCTGACATTTATGTGTATTTCTCTTGTTACCCACTCTCTCCCTGTTTCTACGAGCGTTATTCCTCTTACTTCTCCTCCTTTTCGTGTTATTGTAGATGTCAGATTCCCGAGCATTCCGGGAACATTTCTGAACCTCAACCTTATGAGTATTGTATATGCTGGTGATGAGCTAAAAAACATTCTTGCTCAAACAATATATTTGCGATTTTACAAAATTTTGCTATACTTGCGACTTTTTTTGCTAGAAGGTCATTGATTATTTTATCATCTCATAAAAACTTACATTCTTATCTTCTCCTTCAGTATATTTTCTATTTCTTCTGCATGTTTATCTGGGGTTACTTTTTCGAATATGAAAGATATTTTTCCTTCGGGGTCTATGAGGAATGTTTTTCTTTGTGCGGAACCGTTCGGCTTGCCTACTTCAAACTTTTTTATTATTTCTCCTTTTTCATCTGCTATGAGTTCATACGGAAGATTATATTTTTCCTTGAATTTCTTTTGAGTTTCTAATTTATCTTTGCTTACCCCTATTATCTCAACTCCATACTTTTTGAGATTTTCAAATCTGTCTCTTATATTGCATACTTCTTTTGTACATCCTGGTGTAAAAGCTTTTGGGAAGAAGAAGAGTATAACCCATTTACCTTTAAGCTCTTGTGATGTGATTTTTTGTCCCGATGATAAGACACCTTCAAATTCCTGTATTTTATCTCCTACTTTCAGCATTTTCGCAACAAAAAATATATAGTATTCCAGCAACAAAATATATTTTTATGATTTATTTTCCTGTTGATAGGTTAGGCATAACAAAATTTGAAGACAGAAATTTTTTGATTCCTCTCCCTTCTTCTTTGACTCTGGACCTGAAAAATTATGTTTCGCTTATGGGAGTTCTGAATATGTCTCCTGATTCTTTTTATATAGGTTATGACAGCGAAAAGGAAGCTCTGAAAGCTGTTGAGAAGATGATAGAAGAGGGAGCTGACGTAATAGATGTTGGTGGGCAATCAACTCGTCCCGGAGCCGAAGAAATTCCAGAAGAAGAAGAGATAAAAAGAATAAAGATAATAGAGAAGATAAAAAAGATTTTCCATAATATTCCTGTATCTGTTGATACTTATAGGAGTGAGGTAGCAAAGGTTGCTTTTGATTGTGGGGCTGATATTCTGAACGATATTTCTGGTTTCAGGTTTGACCCAAAGGTTTTAGATGTCTGTAAACTCTATCGCGCTCCGGCTATTGCTATGCATATTACAGCTAAACCAAAAGTTATGCAGAACTACACCCTTGAAGACCATGTCCTTTTAGATGGTATAATAAACTACCTTTCTGAATGCGCAAATCTGGCAAAGCAGAAAGATGTGAATGTTATTTTGGACCCAGGAATAGGTTTTGGGAAAAGACCCCATCAGAACCTTATAATAATAAATCAGCTTGAAAAGATAGCTCAGATTGGTTATCCTGTTCTTATTGGGGTTTCAAGGAAATCATTTATAGGGTTTGCGATGGACCCTTCGAATCCTCCACCTCCATCTGAGAGGTTAGAGGGGACTATATCTGCTTGCGTTATATCTCTTTGTAAAGGAGCAAGAATTTTGAGAGTGCACGATGTTTTGAAGGTTAAGAATGCTTTAAAGATAGCCGTTTCTATACTGATGGAAAACTTCTCTCATGAAAAAAGAATCTCCTCGTAGAATTTTTCCGTAGTATAGCATATTTTAAGGAAATTTTTTTCTTCCAGTATTAAAATAAAATTAGAAGGAGATTTTTTCAGAACGGGGCTCACTCGGAACGGGGTCATAATATATAAATCAATTTTTTGAATTGCAATATGATATTGCTGGTTTTATACGATAAAGAAAATATTGAAGATTAAATTTTATTGACGCTAAAATAAAAGAAAGAATGAATTGCTTTTTTTGGGTGAGAAAAAGATGGCGGAGAGAACAAAGATGAATATAAAATCTTGCCCATTGCTCTTTCTGGTTATTTATATACTCAACGCTCTTTTGACCTTTGAGTCCTACGCACAAGATATTTTCTCTCACAGGTTTGAAGAGGCAAAATCGTACTTTGAAAAAGGGGACCTTCTGCAAGCTTACATAAATTTTTCAATAGCTTATGAATACGCAACAAATAATCAGCAAAAAGCTGAGATCAAAAAGTATTTAGGAGATATTCTTTTCAGGTGGGGCGATACATTTGCAGCAGAAGAAGTTTATTTTTCTGCTCTTAATATGTCTCCTAAATCTTTTGATTTGCTGAAAAGGGTTGTTATAGCCAAAGCAGAGAACCTTTCTGATGACTTTTACAAATTCTTTGAAAAGATTCCAAAAGATAAGATTGATTCTGAGCTTCTTTATTATCAGGGAAAGTACGTTCTTTTGAAGGAGAAAGACCCCCGTAGGGCTTGCGATATTCTTGATTCGGTCAGACGTGAAAGTGAGTATTTTTTTAAAGCGTCTTATCTTTGTGGAGTTGCTATGATAATGGTAGGAGATAGAAGCGAAGCTCTGAGACGCTTTGAAAGAGCTACTTTTGCTTCTGATGAAGAGCTCAGCAACAACGCTAATTTATCCGTTGCCCGTATATATACAGATATGGGAAGGTTTCAGGATGCTCTTCCGTATTACCTGAAAATTCCAAGTTCTTCACCGTTATTTTATGAGTCCAAATACGAGGTCTGTTGGGTTTTTTATGGACTTGAAAACTATCAAGAAGCTCAAAGATGTATTGATTACTTCAAGAATGCTCCTAAAACTCATCTTACAAAGAGAATAGAGGTTTTGCAATCCTTCCTGAATATGAGGGAAGATCTTGTGAGCGCTTTTTTAACTTTTACTGCGATCTCCGATTATTCGCAGGCGCTTTTATCAAGAATAATTGATGCCGAAAAAACACCTAAATCTTTCTGGGATAAAGATTGGATAAAGTACTTTGCTTCAAGAGAACCAGACATAAAATCTTTCATTCAATTTTTCCCTGAGTACAGAATGTTTGAAAAAAGAAAAAAATACATATCCTCTTTGAGAGACGAGATAAAATCTATACTGGCGGATATTCAGAGGATAAGTAGCACATCTACTCTTGTTGCTGATAGGTCTGTGAAAAAATATCTTGAAAGGGTTTGGCTTATTCAGGAGAGAATTTTAAATATGCTATCTGATTCTGTGATGAAAGGTGCAGATTATGATGAGAAAAATCTCTGGTTCACACTGTATTCTCTCACAGAAGAGTTGAAGGGTATTGACCTGAAAGCAAGGGAGCTTGTTGCTTTATCATCTGTGAAAATATCTGAAATCTCGCGCTCACCAGAATTCAAAAACTGGGAGAAAAAATATGATGTGTACAGAAAAGTTATGGGAGAGACACTTGATGAACTTAAAGATATTCTGGAATTTCACAAAAAATCTTCAAAGTATCTTTTAGCCATGGTAGATAAATTGGCAAAGAACGGAAATGAAAGCAAGATCAACGAACTTATAAGAACTTTTCAAGATGCACAAAATACTTTCTTTGAGTTTGCTAATCTCTGGCAAAATATAATAGACACAATAAATAAATACCTTTATTTGCAGGAAACAAAGCTCAAATCTGCAAATTTTATGCTTGAGAATTTTTTAAGTTATCTTGCAGATTATGAACTTTCTCTGAGGAAATACCTTGTCTCTTCAAAACTGAAAAGAGAAACCTTTAAAACATATGCTCTGGCTCAGTACGGGTTTATAGAGTCAGCTTGGATGATGAGAGAAAGAGAAAGTGAAGTTCTTGACAAACTTCATATGCTGCGACTCAGAGAAGAAAACAATTTGAGGGATAATTTCTCAAAGTTTATTGATGAAGTAGAAAAAATAAATATAGAAAAAAAAGGGCTTTCAGCTCAGACATTTTTTGAGACAGATTTATCTGAAACAAAGCTCACTCTTGATGAGATCTCAAATAAAATAGACGAGATGGAAAAAACTTTTAACAAAGGGATAGGAATTTTGTGGGTTCCTCCTCAAGCAGATATAAATAAGGTTTTTGAGGAGAGGAAATTAAAAGAAGAAGAAACACAGAGGATAAAAAAAGAAATTGAAAAGAGGAGACAAGCAGTAGGTGAGTGAGGTAATTTATTATGAAAGGGAAACTAAAACTAAAATTGATTTTTAAAGAACTTTTTCTTACACTTTTTGTTTCTGTATTTACCGTTGCTTTTTCTTTTGACTATTCATTCTCTGAAAAGAAGGGTAACCAGCAGAAGAAAGAAAGAAAAGTTATAGAGGAACAAAAAGAAAAAGGGTTGCAGAAGAAAGAGGAAATGAGAAGAGATACTGAAATTAAAAGAGACGAAAAAGTTTTAGATGGGCGTGTTGATTCATTCTATAAACTATCTTCTACATATATATCTTTGTGGCTTTCTGACTATGGTGTGGATTTTTTAGATTATCTCATAAAAAAAACCACTGTTTCAAATGTTTCCGACATCTTCATCAGCAGATTTGAAAGAATTCGTGAGATTATGAAGGAGTTGATCGATACTCGTTCACAGATTGAGATTGCTAAAATAACGAAGTTTTTTTCAGATAAAATGAAGCCGTTTGCCGAAGTAGAAGACCTGCGAAGGGAAGAACTTATGTCATCTCTTCAGAAGTTCGTCGGAAATTTTGTTGATTCTAATTTGGCACCTTACGCTATTTTGAGATATGCTGAAATACTTTATGAGAAGTTGAGCTATGAATACATTCAAGCATACGAAAAAGCAGTTTTGGAAGGAGAACCTCCGCCGAAAAAAGATTACTCACAAGTCGTAAAAATATATGAAGATTTCCTGAAAAAATATAAAGATTTCCCAAGAAGAGATATTGTGATTTATCTTGCTGGATATATATTAGACGAGATGGGACAGCAGGAGGAAGCGGTCCAGAAATATTTTGAGCCACTTGCGAAAATGAGAATATCACAGTTTGCTCCAGAAGCAGCTATGAGGGTTGGAGAGTTCTATTTCAATCTCGGAGAACTTGATAAAGCTGAGCAGTTTTATATCATAGTTCTTGATTTCCCTGAAAATCCTTTCTATACCAAAGCTCTTTACAAACTTGCCTGGACCTATTTCAGGAAAGGAGATTATTCCTCTGCTATTGATTACTTCGTAGAGACAGTAGATGCTTCTTTGGGAAAAGAAGGAAATGAAAGAACCGAACTTATCAAAGAGTCAATTGATTACATAATTTCTTCTATTGTTGAGCTTGGAGGTTTTGATAAACTTGAGAGATCAAGAAAAGAGGCTATTTTATCTCTTCTGAAAAAAATTTACGAAGTTGTTAAGTCAGATGAATACAAGGAGCCAGAGGTATTTATTCTTGAAGCACAGGGAAGGGTCTTTTTTGATCAGGGCAAATATCAGGAAGCAATTCAGAGCTTCAATCAAATTATAGAGAGGTACTATCTCTCTCCAAGGTCTATTGATGCTGCGTTTGGAGTTTTTGAATCTTTGAAAAAACTCGGTGATATAAGCTCGGCGGTTGAGTGGCAGATAAAGATGGCGGGTAGATGGGGACCTGGTTCAGAGTGGGCTCAGAGAAATCCGGAGAAATTTAAAACTAATAAATCAAAACTTGAAGCTGGACTTCTTGAGTCGGCAAAATACTATCACGAAAAAGGTATGATAGACCGTGCTGAATCAAACTATCTTCTCTTTTTGAAGTTGTTCCCAGAGAGCGAATTTTCAGCAGATATTCAGTTTCTTCTTGCAGAAATATACTACCAATCTGGGAGATATGTTCCAGCATATAATATGTATAAAGCGAATGTTGAGAATGTCAGTGTAAAGCAGAATAAGTATCTTATTGACGCAGCTTGGGGTATGGTTCTTGCTGCTGATAAATCATTTGAGGCGAAAATTACGGGGGCAGGTGAGATGCTCAAAAATGCTTCATTCCTGTTTGAAAGATTGTTCCCATTAGATGGAAGAGTTCCTATCGCGCTTTATAAAGCTGCAAAAGTTCTCTCATCGGAAGGCAAAAAAGACGACGCTCTCTTTATACTCTCTAAGATAATTGAAAGGTATCCCGGTTCAGAGGTTGTTGCGGATTCTATCCTTGAGATTTTCAAAATATATGTTGAAAAAGGCGATTTGAGAAAAGTTGTAGATTTTGCAGTTCAGGCGAGGAAAAGAACAGATATACTATCAAAAGAAGATATAGATTACCTTAACGATTCAGGTGGCAAGGCGCTCTTTTCAATAGCTTTGGAATATGAAAAAGCAGGTGACTATCAATCTGCTATATCGAACTACCTTTCTCTTGAAAATATTTTCCCTGGGCATAATCTTATAGATGACGCGTATTACAGAGTTATAATGCTGTTTAATGAGATGAGAAAGTTCAACGATGTTATAAGCTATTCAGATATATTTTTGAAGAGGTTTCCCGACTCGGTTTTCAGGTATGATATTCTTTATGTGAGGGCAGTTGCTTTTTCAACGCTCTTTTTCTTCAATCAAGCTCTTGATACTTATATTCAGCTTTCAAAGGAATTGAGAGAGAAAGAAAAAACTTCTGGGCTTTCAGATATTGAAAAAGATATGTTGAAAAAGTCATATCTTGCTGTGAGGTCTATTTATGTTGGACTTGGCGATTTTGTGAAAGCTGCGGAGTGGTCTATGAGATACTACGATGAATTTGGCAGAGAAGAGAGCGACCCTATGAGGTTTATAAAAGATGCAGCAGAGTTTTACGCAAAGGCAGAAAAAGTAGACGAAGCAATCTCTCTTCTTTCAAGATTCATAAGTGAGACATCAAAGCGTAAAGGTGAGAATAACTACGATGTTTTTGTCGCAAAATATGGGCTTGCAAAATCTTACGAGAAAAAAGGCGAAAGAGAGAAAATAGAAAAAATTTTCCAAGAACTTATGAAATTGTGGGATAAGCTTTCTCCCGAAGATAAGAGCAAAACCATAAGCATTTATTCCGAAGTGAAATTTTATTTTGCCAGAAAAACATTTGAAGAATTCAGAAAGATAAGAATTACAGGGGATGAAAAGAAAAAGCAACTTGCAGAAAAGCTTAAAAAGAAGACCGAACTTTTAAAGAAGATTCAGGAAGAAATGGGAGCAATAGCAAAACTTGGTGACCCAACTTGGTCTTTCGCTGCAATATTTTACATGGGATACGCTTATCAAGATTATGCCGATATGCTTGTCAATTCCCCTCTGCCACATGAGATAAGAGCTATAAAAAACCCGGAAGAAAGAGAACTTGCGGAGGCAGTATATAGAGAAGAATTGGAAAAGCAAGCTTTTCCACTTGAAGATAGCGCAATAAAGATCTTTTCCGGAGCGGTGGAGAGAATAAAGCAAGTCGGTGTGAGGAATGAATGGACTGCTCTGATATTCAAGCACCTGAAAATGCTCGACCCTCTTTCTCCTGTAGAAATAGAAGATGACAGAGTTCTTGATGTAGCTCTTTCATACTCTGTCAAATCACTCTCTATTCCCAAGGTACAGGAAGAAAGAAAAAAGGTGCAGTTTATCTTCGCTGCTTCATCTGGAAATCTTTACGAACTTACAGACCCTCAAAAACTTAAAAACTTCATATTCTCCCAATTAGTGAGTGATTACCTTCTTCCTTCTTTTGCATATTATGAGGATGGAAAAATAAAATATGTGAGCATTGGAGAAAGTTCAAAGTGATAATGAGAATTTTTTAAAATTTTTTGAACCTTATGTTTGTTTTGAGGAAAAATCTGCGGAGGAGCTATTTTGTACCCCTTGCTCTCTTTCTCATTACGAACTGTTCTATCATGAAGACCTCAAAGCAAGATGTTGCTCAGCAAGAAGATTTTCAGAGATCAGCTACTGCTATTTCCAGCAGAAACATAAACGATAAAAAACATGAAGATAAAAACAATTTGAAAAACTCAACAAATATTCAAGATAAAATAGAAATATCTTTTCCTAAGTTCAGCGGAATTCCTTGGGAAATTGAACATATAAATCTGCCAGATGAAGAATATTATACCAATTTGTCTGGTTCTGTTGAGGAGGAAAGCGAACCGGATTCTGAGGAAATTCAGGAGATAGAAGAAATTTTCCAGAGAGCTCTTACCAGCACTTTCCCTAAGGAAATAACAAAGTTTGAAAGATATTTTATCAAGGGATTTGGCTCTTTCAATATACCTGTTGAACTCAACGAATATGTTGAATACTTTATCTATCTTTTTACCGAAACCAAGTACAGGGAATACTTGGAAAAGTGGATAAGAAGATACTTCAAATACTCAGATTTTATGAGAAGGATAATTTTATCTTATGGTCTGCCTGATGACCTCGTTTTTGTTGCCATGGCAGAATCCGGGTTTTCTACTCGTGCGGTTTCTCATATGGATGCTGTCGGTCCGTGGCAGTTTATTGAAGAAACAGCACGGAGATATAATTTGAAAATAGATCAGTGGATAGATGAGAGAAGAGATATAGAAAAATCAACCCACGCAGCTATGAGGTATCTCAAAGACCTTTATGATATGTTCGGTGATTGGTATCTTGCTTGGGCTGCTTACAACGCAGGAGAAAAAAGAATAGAGAACGCTATAAAAAAAGCAAAAGGTAATAAAGATTATTGGTATCTTCTCAAAAGAAATCTTATCCCAAGAGAGACGCAAGGATATGTCCCAAAGATCATCGCATTAGCTCTTATAATAAAAAACTTAGATAAGTTTGGCTTTTCTCTTTCTGATATGAGTGAAGAAGATACAACTTTTTCTTTTGATGAAATTAAATCATTTCAACCAGTAGATATTTTTACAATAGCGAAAATATGCGGGTGTTCCCCAGAAGACATACTAGAACTCAATCCATCTTTGAGATACCCTGTTACTCCTCCTTATGATTATACAATAAGAGTTCCCAGGGGAAAAGGGAAAATCGTCCGAGAAAAGCTTGATTTTATAAATCAAAACTTTTTCACAAAGTTTTATCCAAATTTGAGATATGTTAGCTTCTCACCATCAGCTACCGGAGATTATTCAGTAAAGACGGTTTTAGGTTGGATTTATCTTATCCCTAAATCTTCTGATTCAAGCTCTATAAGAAGCATAGTTTATAATATGAGTGATGGTGATATGGTAGGAGAAGTTGCGATGGAGGATGGTTTCTTTGCTCTACCTATTTTCGGCTATGTCAGACCATATAAAATCTACCGTGTGAAAAGAAGAGAAAGCATAAGTTCTATTGCAAGAAAATTTGGAATTTCTCCCTCTTACTTGAGGAAATTCAATGGTGGCATAAGATATGTGAGAGCAGGGCAGAGGATAAAAATACCTGTTATTGATAACCGCTATTACATGACCTCAGAAAAAAAACCTTTCATTCGCTACTCGGCGAATATTGATAGTCGTGCTATGCCCAAAAACTCAGGGATTAATTCGTACCCAAATACATATCTCGGAGATGGTAAAAAATATATACATCACATAGTAAAAAAAGGTGAGAACCTTTACACTATATCAAAAAAGTATGGTGTTTCTGTTAGCGATATAAAAAAGGTTAATAAAATAGAGGGCAAAGTGATTTATCCGGGACAAAAACTTATTATACCAGTTAAAATGTGATTTTTTCTTTTTGTAATTTTATCTTCCTTTATTTAACTTTTATTTTTCCGGTTCTTTGAAGGTTTCCTCTATAAACTGGCCATGGTGAATCAAGCAATTTTTCTGAATAAGGAATGCTGAAAATCTTATCTTCATCGTTCCCGACAACTATTCTGCCGTCAAATATCGCAGGAGATGAATAATATATCTCCTCAAATTCCTTTATAAGATATATTTTCCCGAATTGTGTTAGAGATACTAATCTGTTGTCATCTGTTGCAACCCATATAAAATTACCCACTATTGCTCCTATTGATACCGGTCCAACAGCTATTTTCCACAAAATTTCTCCGTCTTTTGTATTTATTGTATATATATTACCATCTTTTGACCCTATGGTGCATACAAGGTTATTTTTGTAGTACCAGAGCGAGCAGGCAGAATACATTCCACCTTCTGTTTTTACGCTCCACCTTAATTTACCATCTGGTGTGAATGAATATACTTTCTGGTCGTATGAGGCGATGTATATATTACCTTCATAGTCAAATACTGCTCCTTCTCTTATCGGACCATATGTCTGAAATTCAAATATGGTTTTTCCATCTCTTTTATCTATGACGAAGAATTTCCCATCTTCTGAACCAATAGCGATTTTATTATCGTAAATAGCGGGGTATGAGACAATTCTTGCGGAGGAAAGTTTCTTGCTCCATATTATTTTCCCTTCTTTTGATAGTGAATAAAACTCTCCCGAGAATGTTCCAAAGTATATACCGCTTTCATCACATGACACCATATAGTTTGACACACCTGTGGAGAACTTCCATAGGACTTTTCCATCTTCTTCATTTATGCTCCACACATTTCCATCTCCTCCACCTGTGAAAACAATTCCATCGCAGATAGCGGGAGGTGTGAAATAGTTTTCTGTTTTTGAATCTATTTTCCATACGAGTTTTCCGTCTTTTGAGAAAGCTAATATTTTTCCGTCTGATGTTCCCTTTACAATAAATTTATCTATTGATACTGTTGATGGTTTTCCTTTGATTTTCAGGGGAGCGTATGTTTGACCTCCACCGCCAGAGCCGCCACCTGAACCACCTCCACCGGTTCCCCCTGTTCCAGAACTTGTTGTTGCGCACTTTTCACCTGTACATGTAGTACCAAAATTATTGACCGCACATACAATATAGCAATATGTTGTCCCAGCACTTAATCCTGTATTATCTTTATATGAGGTTGAATTCTTCGGGAGATTATTTTGGATAATTGAAAATTCTGTTTCGCCATCTTTTCTCCTCTTTATCTGATAGTATTCTTCATCGGGAGAATCCTGCCATGTTAGTTGAATTTCAGATGATGAAAGTGCAGAAACTTGAAGGTTTTGAGGAGCAGTCGGCTATGTCCCGCTTTCAGGGGCACCATTTTGGATCCACTTTTTTATCGTCTCTATTTCGTCTTGAGATAGAGAACCTCCGGGAGGCATCTTACTTCCACATGGAGGAGTTGTTATTTTGAGGTAGAGCAAACTCATATCTGCATTACCTTTTACCACATAGTTTTTGTTCTGCGTTCCAGAGCAGGAAGGACCTTTTGCTGTTCCGTTTACAATTTCTTGATAGTTTGTAAGAGGTGCGAATTGAGCGGTACCATTAGGGGAGTGGCAACTTATACATTTCCCATCAATTATAGGTTTTACATCTTTGGAATATGTAGGAATAAATTGCTGTTGTTGTTGCTGCTGGTTTTCTTGTTCTTGTTGTTGTTGTTCTTGTTCTTGTTGTTGTTGATTTCCACCTGTTGGCTCCTGTGCACATCTATATAGAAAAAAATTTGAAAGGAAAATAAGGAAAGCCAGAGATATTTTTACTGTTTTTTCCGATTTTTTGCTCATTATTCAATACCTCTTTTTTCAAAATCATTTTATCTTAACAATTTTTTTTACTTTTTTGTTCTTTTGTTTTTTTGTGTGTGAGTTTTTGACTCCGGAATTTCTGTGAGTATTTCAATCATTTTTTTCTGTTTATATTTTTTTGTTTTCAGCTTATATTTTTAAGTGTTAGGGAGGTGAAAGAAAATGTCAATGCTGAAAATAGAGCAGGAGAACGGAAAGCATTATATAATTGATGTCAATCCGGCAACTCTTGAGGTTATAGATAAAGTTCCTCTTGAAAGCGAGGAGGAAGTTGCGAGAAAAGTTGAGAGGGCGCGCGTAGCTTTTGAAAACTGGTCGCAACTTGATTTTGAGGATAGAGCAGAAATAATAAGCAAAGCGGGACAAATAATGCTTGATGAGATAGATGTTATCGCAGACCTCATAACAACCGAGCAAGGCAAACCACTCATTGAAGCGATAACCGCTGATATAATGGTTGCTGCTGACCTGATTTTCCTCTACACGAAAAGAGGCAAAAAACTCATTCAAGAGTATGAAATTCCACTTCATCTTTTCAGATTCGTGAAAAAGTCAATTATAGTTCCTCGTCCATTAGGGGTTGTTGCTGTTATTTCTCCTTGGAACTATCCTTTTGCGATACCTATGAGTGGGATAATTTTTGCTCTGCTTGCTGGAAATACCGTTGTTTTCAAACCAGCTTCTGATACACCTTTGATTGGCTTGAAGATAAAAGAAATATTTGACAAGGCAGGTCTTCCTCAGGGAGTTCTTGAAGTTGCTATAACTCGCGGAGCAGTTGCAGAAAGGGTTCTATGTTCAAATCCCATAAGAAAGGTCATCTTCACTGGTTCCACTGAGGTAGGTAAAAGAATTATCAAAAAGTGTGCGGAAAATATAATTCCTGTTGTAGCTGAACTTGGTGGAAAAGACCCTATGATTGTTCTTGATGACGCAGATATTGATATGGCTTCATCAGGTGCTGTTTGGGGAGCTTTCACAAACGCAGGTCAGGTCTGTGCATCAGTAGAAAGACTATACGTCCACAAAAAAATCGCAAAGGAGTTCATAGATGCAGTAGTTGAAAAGACAAAGAAAATAAGAGTTGGGAATGGAAAAGATCCGAACACTGATATGGGACCGCTTGTAAATGAATCTCAGCTCAAAACTGTTTCTGAACATGTTCTTGAGGCGGTTCAAAAGGGAGCAAGAGTTCTCACAGGTGGAACAAGAAGAGAAGACATGAACGGTTATTTTTATGAGCCAACTGTTCTTGTTGATGTTAATCACTCTATGCTATGTATGAAGGAAGAAACTTTTGGTCCGACACTTCCTATAATGGTTTTTGAAACCGAAGAAGAGGCGATAAGGTTAGCGAATGATACGAAATATGGGCTTACCGCTTCTGTCTGGACTTCTGATTTGAAAAGAGGCGAAAAAATAGCTAAAAAGATAGAGGCGGGATCAGTTCTTGTAAATGACCACGCTATGAGCTACGGACTTATTGAGACACCATGGCAGGGTATGAAAGAAAGCGGAATAGGTCGCTCTCACTCCGACGAAGGATTCAAAGAATTCTTATATCCGCAACATATAAATATAGAGCAAGTCAAGATAAAGAACAAACCTTGGGCTTATCCGTACTCAAAAGAAAAGTACGAGCTTTTCGCCTCTTTGCAACAGCTTGTATTCAAAAAGGGTGTTGTTCCAAAATTCTCAGAAATCTACAAACTTTTTAGCGAGCTGAGAAATAACAAAAACTTCAGGGAAATGCTGAAAAATCTCATAAAATAAGTCGTCCAAAGATAATTTAACGATAACCGAAAGATACAATGAATGAGTAAATACCTATATTGTTGTAGAAAATAAACCTGTAAAGGTAAGGGAAGGGGTTTTTTTTGTTATGGAGAACGTAAAGAGTATAGCGATAAATGAAATTCTACCTCATGGGGAGGGTTTTACTTTTGTGAATGAGATAATTGACATTGAGTTAGGGAAGAGTATTACTGCTCTGCACAGGGTCTCCGAAAAAGCTTTCTGGTATCCACATCATTTTCCAGGAAATCCTGTTATGCCTGGTGTTCTCATTATAGAAGCGCTTGCGCAAACTTCTGCACTGCTTGTTCTTATATCTTTCCCAGAACTTAGAGGTATTCCGTTTTATCTTGCTGGTGTGAAGGATGCGAGGTTTAAAAGTCCGGTTGTCCCACCTGCTGAGCTTATTCTAAAAAGTTTTTTTGAGTCGCGCAGGGCGAATGTGTGGTTCTTTGATACAAAAGCATTTATTGACGAAAAAGAAGTCGCTTACGCTAAAATCATAGCTGTCAGTCAAAAATGAAAGATTATGACCTACTTATTTTTTGTTCTCTATGTCATACGCTCAGATGTGTTTTTTGAGAATGTCACATTTTATTCAGATGGTGTTTCTTTTTTCTGCAAGAGCGCAAGAATTGAAGAGAAAATATCTTTATATAAACTTAACATCAAAGATGAGGAAGTAGAGGTTCAGTTGAAGCGACTTTATTTTCATTCTTCTGATGTCAGGGGTAAAATCGTGGGTGTAGATATTGAAGCTGAAGAACTTGAATTGAACGGTGGGGTTTCAGCGAGAAACATTTGTGTTTCTATATGTTCCCTTATGTGCCCGCACTCTGTAAATTTCGGAAATGTTCAGCTCTCCACAAATAAAGAAAAAATAAAAATCAGTTCGGGCTTTTTACCTTTCTCTTTTACAACCGACCTTTACGGAAGAGCTCCGGGAATATCTCCTCCAACTATCTCACTTTCAAAAAAACACAGTTTAATACTCAGCGGAGATATATACTTTCCGCTGTCTTATTTTTCTCAGATCAGCTTTCTGTCTCCTCTTGAATTTTCCTTGAACTATTACTTTTTCTCAAGGAGCAGGATTTTTGTTTTGGGAGATAATCTTGATTATCGCTCACCAGATTTTTATTTAAGCTCTGAGCAGAATTTCGGGGGAAAAAACATTTTCTCTTCAAGATTAGTTTCTTCTTTTTCTGGTATTTTTGGGCTGAACTCAAAGATTTTCACCCGGAGGTTTTTGGAGGAGATTCCGGCAACTGTTGAGGTTTCGTCTTTGCCTTTTTCTTTTGCTTTTCAGCAAGCCAGAGTCCCGCTCGTAAAAAGGTTTTATTTTTATGATGAGTTGTTTTTCTTTTCCGACCATCTCACATCATCTTATTTTTTTTCTGGGTTTTCGGGATTTTTTTTGGATTACAATTTTTTTGATCTGGGAGGTGGAGGAGTTATCGGGTTTGATGGAAATATTTTTTGGCTTTATCCTTCGTTGTTCGGGAATTTTGAGTTTTCAGATTTCGGTATTTTAGGAAGAGCTTATGTTTCTCCTCAGATTTCAAGGAGCTTTTCAGATAAATTTTTTTTTCAACCTATCAACTCTTTTTCGTATTTCAGGTTATACGATTACCTTTATTCTGATTTTTTTTCTGCTCCTTATTTTTTGTCTTTTTTTTATTCTCCTTCTTTTTTTTCTGGTTCTGCGTTTTTATCTCCCTACTTTGCGTTGAACTCAATATTTTATCCGGATTTATTTTTTGCTCCTGAGTTTGGTGGAGAGTTGATTTTGCATCCTTTTTCTTTTTTTGGTTCTGCTGGTTTGTGGAATGATTTTCTCTTTTTTGATTCTGGGATTTCTGTTTTTTCTGATTTTTTTTCTCCTTCTTTTCGCTTTTTTACTTTTGGACGCAGATTTTCGTTTGACAATTCTATTTATGTTCCTTTTTACCTTGGAAATTTTTCTTTCAGTTTTCTCTCTTCTTTTTTTCTGACGAACTTCGGATATACTTTTTCGTTTGAAAAAAGTATTTACGATGTCAAGGGGGTAGAGGGATTTTATTCTTTTTCTGCTCTGACTTCACTTAGAGATTTTTCTTTGAGATTTTCTTTACTTTTTTATCTTCCTTCAATTCGTAATATAGAGCCGGTGCAGTTTTCTGTTTTTTCTTCATATTACTTAAAAAGGTTTTGTTCAGATATTTTTTTGAATTTGAACTATAATTTTACGAGGAGGGGAGAAACAAGGTTAAGCTTTGGTATAAGGTTAAAAATATAGTTAGGCAAGAATTTTTGTGAAAGTCAAGAAGGTTTTTGATTTTGCGAGTAAAATTTAAGAAAGAGGGGCCGTAGCTCAGTTGGGAGAGTGCCGGAATCGCACTCCGGAGGTCGGGGGTTCAAATCCCCTCGGCTCCACAAAAAAACAAAATTGAAAAAAATCCTTTTCATAATATCAACTGATGATAAAGACCAAATATATTTTGCAAAAGAGCTTTCTGAGAAGCTCAAAAAGAAGGGGGCAGATACTATGTTCTTTTTTATGAGCAGGGGAGTTTTGGTCGCAAAATATTTTGATGGCGAAAAATCATCGCTTTGTTCAAGAAATGCAGAAGAATTCAAAATCAAACAAGAAGATTTAAGTTCTGTGAATTTTGCAAGTCAGTATGAACTCTCAAGGATGGTTGAAGAAGCTGATGTTGTTATCCCTTTTATTTGATTAATTCGTTTGCTTTTTCAGAGTTCTTTCTCATATACTCTATATACTTTGTATATTTTTCCACCTGAAATTTTTATTATTTTGTTTATTCTTTCGTTATCTTCAAGTGTCCAAGAAAGTTCTGCTTTTTCGTATCCTCTCTCTTTCCCTCGCTTTATGAGTTCTCCGACCATAAAAAGTGGAAGGTAAGGATAATCTTTTCTGAATTTTTTCTTCACTCCAAGTATGAGGAGACGGATCGATTTTATTTTTTTCAGGTTGAGGAGGACTTTAATAAGTTCAAGAGGATTTTTTCCTCCTTTTGTGTTTTTGAGAACTTCATTTATATTTGGGACTGCTATGCATACTCCTGCTGGTTCATCTTCTATAAGAGTGAAGAACGCTATTTTGCTGTCAAGCACAAGTTTTAGCGAATCTGCTATATCTTTACCTTCTTCATAGGTTATTGGAATAAACCCCCAGTTTTCAGACCATGCATCGTTGAAAATATCGATCGCTATCTTTATGTCTTCTTTCAATGTTTTTTTTGTTATCTCTTTTACCTTTATTCTATCACCTGATTCTTTCCATATGAGTTTGAGGAGCGAGGAAGTTTTTTTCTCAACATCTTCTCTGTTTATCTCCCATGCGAAAAGGTCTTTTGCTTTTTTGAATCCGTAGTTTTCGATAAGTTCTGCGTAGTATGGGGGATTGTGGGGCATCATCACAAAAGGAGGGGTTCCGAATCCATCTACAAGTAATCCCGATTCTCCGTTTATGTTGAATGAAAAAGGTCCTCTTATTTTTTTCATTCCTTCTGATCTTAGGAATTCTTCGGCTTTCTGAAAGAGAGCATTTGCCACTTCTTGTGAGTTGACACATTCAAAAAATCCGAAAAATCCTGTTTTCTCTTTTTCTGTGTAAAGAAAGTCAATTTGTGCTGATATTCTTCCTAAGGTTTTGTTTTTTTCATCTTCTGCTATGAAAAATTTTGTCTTTGCATGTTTCAAGAAAGCAGACCATTTCAGAGTTATAAATCTTTCTATAAATAGTGGCGGTACGAAGTTTTTGTCATCTTTTTTCAGCTCGTATTCTGCGTTTATGAACTTTATTAAATCTCTTATACTTTTTACTTCTCTTACTTTTATCACTGTGTAGAAAAGTTAATCATTGGCAAATGCTTTACTTACCAGACGATAACTTTTAGGTTTTTATTTTTGATTATTTCATCTGCAAGTTTTTCAACATCTTCTATCATTTCAGTGTTTTTCAATTCTCCTATTTCTTCTACTGTAAAAGGTTTTATGAAGGTTATTTTGTGTCTCTTATCTGGAAATTTTTCTATGAACTTTTTTAAAAAATGTATTTTAGTTTTTGTTTTGACTATGTGAACGAAAACCATTTCTTCTCCTTTGCTTCCCATTTTTTGGCTATAAGATTTTTTCAAGAATTTCTTCGCTTATATCTATTTGGTTTCTTTCGGGTCCATACGAGCTTATCACAACCTTTATATTCAGCTCGTTCTCTAAAAGATTTTTGATTTTGTCTGGCTCTACTTTTTCAAGTGCAACTTCTTTTATATCTTCGGGGTTCAGAGATGAATCAAATTCATCAATTTCGCCATTTGATGTGATATATTTTTTGACATAGAAAGATTCTTTTATAGTTTTCAGTATGTCTGATTTTGTAAGGGCGATGAAATCAAAGCATCCTATTTTTTTTGAGTATTTGAGAAGCGGGATGTCAAGCCATCCGATTCTCCTTGGTCTCCCTGTTGTTGAACCATATTCTCCGCCTAATTTCCTTATCATTTCAGATTTTTCTTCATCTTTTATTTCAGAAGGGAAAGGTCCCATTCCGACTCTTGTTGAATAACTCTTCACGACTCCTAAAATCGCATCAATATCTTTTGGACTCAAACCTGTTCCAGATATAGCTCCTCCGGGTGATGAGTTCGTTGATGTCACGAAGGGATATGTTCCGAAATCGATATCAAGCATTATTCCCTGAGCTCCTTCTAAAATTACTTTTTTACCTCTGTCTATTTCGGTTCGCAGAAGTTTTTGAGTATCTGTCACAAAGCTCTCAATTTTTTCTCCAAATCTCATAAGTTTTTCATATATTTCTTCTGTTGATGGTATTTTTTCGGTATAAGAATCGGTGAAATTTTTTTCGTAGAGGTGGATAATTTTCAGTGAGTAATCCACTACATCTTTTATAAGTGCTTTGATGTTTTGTGAGAAGATGTCTTTTATTCTTATTCCTCGTCTTGCTACTTTGAATTCAACGGCAGGTCCGACTCCCATTTTGGTTGTTCCTATCTTTCTATTTCTGTCAGATAGTTCATCAATCTTTTTGTGGAAAGGTAGTATAAGGTGGCAAAGGTTAGAGATAAACAACCTTTTTTCAAGTTCGACATTATTTCTCCTGAGTTCCTGTATTTCTTTTTCAAGTATGTCAGGGTCTATGATGACGCCATTAGATATCACAGCACAGCAGTTTTCTCGGAATATTCCAGATGGTATGGTGTGGAGGACAATTTTTTTTTCTCCCACGACAACGGTGTGTCCGGCATTTGGTCCTCCCTGAAATCTCACCGAGTAATCAAAGTATTTTGAGAGGTAATCTACAATTTTGCCTTTTCCTTCATCTCCCCATTGAGCGCCTATGACGAGAAGTGTTTGAATTTTTTCGTTTTTCTTCATTTTGCTCACATGTTATCTATTACTGCTTTTGCAAATTCAGAGCATTTAACCTCTTTTGCTTCGGGGTCTTGTCTTGCAAGGTCATAAGTAAATATCTTTTTCTGGAAAGTTCTCTCAATTCCTTCATATATGAGTTTTGATACTTCTGCCCATCCTATATAGTCGAACATCATAGCTCCTGATAGTATGAGTGAGGTTGGATTGACCTTGTCAAGTCCTGCATATTTTGGAGCTGTTCCGTGAGTTGCCTCAAATATTGCGTAGAAATCTCCGATATTTGCTCCGGGAGCAACTCCTAATCCTCCCACTAATCCTGCGAGAGCATCAGATATGTAATCTCCATTCAGATTTGGACAGATTATTATGTCGTATTCGTCGGGGCGTGTGAGAATCTGCTGAAACATATTGTCTGCAATTCTATCTTTTATAACTATTTTTCCGTCTGGTGTTTTTCCTTCTGCTAATTCTGATTCTTGAACTGTTATATTGCCGAACTCTTCTTTTGCGGTTTTGTAGCACCATTCTCTGAAAGCTCCCTCTGTGAACTTCATTATATTCCCTTTATGCATTATTGTTATGCTTTTTCTCTTTTTCTCTATTGCGTATTTTATGGCTTTCCTCATAAGCCTTCTTGTACCGAATTCTGAAATTGGTTTTAATCCTATTCCTGCATCTTCTCTTATCTCAATACCAAACTCATCTTTGAGAAACTTTCTCACTTTTTTAGCTTCTTCGGAGTCGTGTTTCCACTCTATTCCTGCATAAACATCTTCTGTGTTTTCACGGAAGACAATACAATCTACTTTTTCCGGATACCTCAACGGAGAAGGAACGCCTTTGAAATACTTTACAGGTCTAACGCATGCGTAAAGGTCAAAAATTTGCCTCAGGGTGACATTTATAGACCTTATACCTCCACCGACCGGAGTTGTAAGCGGACCTTTTATTGCTATTATGTGATTTTTTATTATTTCAATGGTTTCCTCAGGTAGCCATTTTCCAACTTTTTTATAAGCTGATTCTCCTGCGAGTGTTTCTATCCAGTTTACTTTTCTCTTTCCGCCGTAAGCTTTTTTTACCGCAGCTTCAAAGACCATTTTAGCGGCACGAGAAATATCAGGTCCTGTCCCATCTCCTTCTATGAAAGGAATATCAACTTCATCTGGAACTTTTAACCTCCCGTTTTCAACACTTATTTTAGCCATAACAGAAAATTATCTTCTCCTTCTTACCTTTCCAAAATATCAATTTTTTTAGAAGAGAGCAGAGTTTTTCAGATGAAAAATATATGAAATGCGGAGAGTAAAAAATAAAAAAATCGGTAAAAAGATAAGGGGAAAATTTTTTGGGAAAATAATTTTTAAATAAGCGAAGGGAAATTTGAAAGTGATAAATTTGAAAAAAGAGCGGGGAAGATATAAAAAGAAAATTAAAAAGGAGGTGAAAAGTTATGGGTAAGGTAACGGTATCTATTATAAAGGCAGATGTTGGTTCTGTTGCGGGGCATACTACACCTCATCCGAAAATGATAGGGGCGGTAAAAAGTGTTCTTGCAGAAGGAACAAAGAAGGGAATAATTGAGGACTTCGCTACTGCTCGCTGTGGAGACGATATATCTCTCATAATGACACATGATAAAGGAGAGAACAACGAAAAGGTTCATAAATTAGCTTGGGATGCTTTCATGTCTGCTGCTGAGGAAGCAAAGAAAATGCATCTTTATGGGGCTGGGCAAGACCTTCTTGCAGAGGCGTTCTCCGGAAATGTCAGAGGTTTGGGTCCAGGAGCTGCGGAGATGACATTTGAGGAGAGAAAATCTGAGCCAGTTATAGCTCTTCTTGCAGATAAGACCGAACCATCGGCTTTCAATCTGCCTCTTGCAAGAATTTTCGCCGACCCATTCACTACAACCGGACTTGTCATAGATACAAGAATGCACGCCGGCTTTATATTTGAAGTTGTTGATGTCAAAGAACACAAAAAAATAAAAATATCTACACCAGAAGGATTGCACGACCTACTCGCATTTATAGGAGATATAACAAGATATGCTATAAAGAGAATCTTCTCAAAAGATAGTTCAATAGGTATTGCAGCTGTTGTTTCTACCGAAAAACTATCTCTGATTGCCGGAAAATATGTCGGAAAAGACGACCCGGTCGCTCTGATAAGGGCTCAATCTGGTCTTCCTGCTGCTGGTGAAATTCTGCAACCTTTCGCCTTTCCTGCTCTCGTTTCAGGATGGATGAGGGGCTCTCACTGGGGACCTTTCTATCCATCATCTCAAGATGATTCAAATCCAACTTTCTTTGACGGTCCTCCAAGAATTGTTGCTCTTGGCTTCCATGTGAGAGATGGAAAAATTCAAGGGCTTGAAGATACCTCAAAACCTGGTGAGCATATTCTTGTTGATTACTTCAAAGATTCCTCGTGGGACGCAGTAAGAAGGCAGGCTATGGAAGTGGCAGTATATATAAGAAGACACGGACCATTTATGCCTGCTATCTTACCTCCGGAAGAGCTTGAATATACAACTTTACCCGAGGTAAGAAAAAAGCTCCAGGATAAATGGGAAGAAGCAGATTAGTTTAAAAAATCTTCTTATTCATTTTTTTCGTTTAGAAATTTTTGGTTCTTGTTTTAGTTTGAGGTAGCGAGGGGGGGATAATTTTGTTTCCCTTTCCCTCGCTATGTATTTTTAAAGAGGTGACTGCTGATGGCAATATTATAAATCGTATAAATTGGATTTTTCTTTAGAAGGTTTTTGTTTTTTGTATTGAGAATTTTGCTGGCTTTTTTGACTTTCTATTTCAGCTCAATGTATGTGAAGCGACTTTATAATCTTTTCTAATATGTTATTCTCATCGGTTTTTCCTCTCTTGCTCTTTGGAGCAATGCCTTTTCCGTTCTTCTGGTGATCTTCATAATGAGGAGCTTGTGAGCTTTCTTCGGCGTAGGTAGGTGGTGGTGGAGTAAATTTTCCATCTCCGTTCTGGTCAATATATATCGGATTGGTTATAAGCATTGGTTTGACTCTTTTATCTACTATTACTGGGAACATGGGATTTTCTGGTTCGCAGGAGTTTTCGCAACTTACCACAGCTACAACCCAGAAATCCTCTGCTGGTGGAGTGAGTGGGATTTCTGTCTCAAAAACCAGCCATCCAAATCTATTGCCCTGTATTTCAATCTCCTGTGGTATTGGGGTTATTGATGTAGCATAATATGGGGTAGGCCATTTTTCTACCGGCTTTTTGCTTTTTGCTGCTGTTTTTCTTGTATTTATAAAAATTTTCAGAGTGTCAAATTTCACCCAGTCCGCGCTTTTCACTTTTATTTTGAGTTTGAAATTTGATGTCAGATTTTTCATGTTTGACCATCCCATCTCGGCGCATTCTTCTGCGTTCCCTCTTGCTCCACAAAGTTTGAAATCCTCTAAAATTATTCCATTTGATATGAAAACCTTACCATCAGCAAGATTATTTATGAATGTGTTTTTTACCTGGATATCTTCTCTGAACTTTGAAGGTAAGTCATTTCCTTTCCCAACCCATACGAAAGTCCTTCCTATTCCCGGGTGAACCTGAAATTTCTGATGAGTATCGGAGACGCCAACTCCTGTGATATGCACACCGTGATTTAGGAATGTGAACCAGTCGTTCATAACGATGGGTATTTCGTAATATGAGTTATAAACTTCTATGGCATCAAACCTTTCAAGATTTGCCATATCTTTGAGAATTTGGAGTGGTATAAATAGTCCTGTATCTCCTCCGACAATTTCAGCTCCTCCACATGTTCCAGCTGGTGGAAAAATTCTGTGAATACATGGGTCTATTGCGGTAGTGAGTTTCAGAGTATCAAGGAGCACATAGTCAAAGTATCCCATTCCTCCTGAGCGTGGGTGATTGACCTGAACTATATTTCTTGCGAAGTTTTCTGGTTTCATAAGGTGAGCGTTCTTGAAAATTTCTCTCGGATGTAGTGAGCGTAGAAATCTGAACTTTTCTTTTTCTGATTCTTTTATTCCGTATTTTTGGTATCGGTCATACTTTTCTGCCCAGTCAAGAGCACCATCTGATGGTTCTTTTTTATCTAGTTTTAGCGGATAAGCGTTGAAGTGCCCGTATGAGAATGTTGTTATTTCCTGTCCGACAAGTGAAGACAGAAAATCTTTGAGTCCGACCATCTCGATAGCTGGCTCATAATCTGTCAGCCAATCGTGGTCTGTTGATATTATTATATCTACTCCTTCTCCTGCGAATGTTATGACTCTATCTATGAGAGATACTGGGCTATCGGGGGAGTTTACTGCGTGAACATGGGTATCAGCAGATAACCAGCCGTCTGAGTTTGCAACCCTATGCAAATACGCTTTTATTCTGACCTCTTCTCCCGGTTGTAAATTTACTTCTGTTTCATATCGGGAGTATTCCATACCTCTTGATACGACTATTTTATACGAGCCGGGGGCTATACTTATTTCTTGTGTTTTTCCGTCTTTCAGGAAGACCACTTCTTGAACTCCGTCTGGTAGGGGGTCATAAACATAATCTCTGAAAGATGTGCTTAAAATTTCGCAACCTTTGATGCAAATTTTTTTGGGGCATTCGCCCTTACACAAAAATGAAACTTTTGCTGGTATATTTATTTCTTCGCCTGATATTTTCTTCTCAAGAGCAGATATTATGATTTTTGAGGGTTTTCCGATTTGAAGCTGGACATCTTGAACTGATGGAACAGATATAATTTTTGGTTCAGATGGGGGCATCTCTTTTATTTCAGCGATAAACTTATATTCTCCTGCTGGGAGAACAAGTTTGAAGTTTCCGTAAATATCTCCTCCCGCTGTGGTTATAAGTTTATTTTGTTTGTCAAATACAGCTATGCGGGGTTTTGATGGGAGAACTTGAAGATCGCTGATGCTTACTTTTCCCTGAACTTGATAGACCTCTGTTTTTTCTTTTCTTGATTTTATTCTGAAAAACTCATCTGTGAGCGAAGAGGCTGATCCATTTCCTATTATGAAGTATTTTTCGTTTTTGAGGCACTCGGAAGGTTTTATTGTGATGAATTTTGAAGATGTTCCTCTTGCTATTGAGAGCAAGCTGTTCAATCCATCTCCTTCTAACATTCCATAAGCTATTACTGCAACTCCTGAGGCGATGAGGGATACATTATTTTCTGTTTCTGGGAATATTCCGTATGATGAATCAAGTTTTTCTGATACGAATGCAATAAAGTCGGTCTTGAACACTGAAAGTCCGGTGGGCAGAGGGCTTTTGTATCCATATCCTTTTAGTTCGGAAGATGGTATGAAGAACTCAACATCTCCTCCTGAGTCGATTATATCTGCGAAGAAGAAAAAGGGGATTTCTTCTTTGCCTTCGTTGCAAGCTACATCTATGATTTTGACATAGTTTCCATCTGAGAAAACGAAGTATTTTGTGGCTTTTATGGGTCTTTCTTCGTCAACTTTGAAAGGGAGTTCAAAATTAGGAATATAGTTTTTGAATACGGTTTCTGCAAGTCCGTTTGCATTTATGAAATCAAGGAGGTCTAATTTACCGGTTGCTGCTATGACATTTTCTTTCCATTTTCCAACTTTTTCAGGTTTGAGAGTGTGTCCCAAGAACCAGAACCAGTTTTCCTCACCGACGACATCTCTGAAAGTTCCGTCATCTCTTTTTATATCTGCGTCTATTATGTTTCCTCCGTATGTTGAGACACCGATTTCTCTTGATGGTTGCTGGATTATAACTTTTATTTTTTCTGTTTCTACGAGTATGTCACCGGGTTTTGCTTTGAATGCTGATCCTTCTTCTGGTGTGGTGGGTTTTAGGTTTTCTATATCTTTTTCATCAAGTTTTTTTATTGTTATTGATTTTGGTTTGGGGATTTGGTTTATGCTTTCTTCTAATTCTGGTGCTTTTGCGAGTTCTTCATCTTTTATTTCCATTTCTGTTTTTGTTCCGCATTTTGATATAAGGAAAGGTAAAAGTGGCATCAGCGTTAGTGTAGTTATGAGGAGGAGGGTTTTTCCGGTAAAATTTTTTCTCGGTAATTTTTTTTCGCTCATAATTTATATTCTAATATTTTTAGAGTTTTTTTAGTTCCTAATTATATCTCAATGTTTAAATTCCTCTTTGGTATATTGGGATTCTATTATTAAGTTATAAATTTTATAGACGAGCTGGTCAATCTGTCTGATGTAGCACTGATGTAGCACAGATGTTCTTATATGTGTTTCTTTCTCATTTACAGGCAGGGTTGCTTGTGTTACATTGAATAAATAGCGCTTCATCGGGCAGAGCGATTTTTAAAATGTTTTGCTCCCTTTTTAGTTTAAGCCATTTATTGCCAAAATAATTCAGGTCAATCATAAATTTAGTTTCTTGGTAGAATTTTACTTTAACTCTTCTTCTTTTACGGAGAGTTTTTTAAAAATGAAATCTTTTACTTTTTTTGCTATATCAAATGCCTTTTTCGCTTCATCAAGCGTTGGTGTATAAAATTCATCAGGATACCTTATCTCAACTGCGTAAAATGTAAGGTCTCCCACATCTAATTTTTCAAATTCTTTATCCTCCATTTTTTAACTCTTTCATCTATCATATTTCAATTCCTTCTTTTAAAGCCTCTCTCGTGACCGAACCCGGAAAGTTTTTATAATATTCCGTTTCTTTTTGTGACTTTATTATTATATCGGATGGAATAAACATCTCTGCTAAAACTTTCCTTATGGTTTTTGCAATTTCTCTTTTTTCCTGTGTGTTCAAATCGCTCCTAACAATAATTAAAATGTCCCAATCGCTATTTTCTTTATAATCACCTCTTGCTCTTGAACCAAATAGAATGATTTTCAGGACGTCAATTCCTTTGCTTTCAAAAATTTCTTTTACTTTCTTTTTGATAATTTCCTTCATATCCTCTTTTCCCTTCATCTTCAAACACTCCTTGCTTTTTCTAATCTTGTTTTTACAAGTTCGGCAACTGCCCAATAGACCTATTTTCGTTCTTCTTCGGTTAAACCAAGGGCGTCAAAGACAATGTCATCAAGAATGTTATTCATCTTATTTCTTCTATAATATTAATTTCTTCTTCGGTTAAATTATAAAGTTTATAAACAAGCTGGTCAAGTTGTTTTTCAAGTTCTTTTACTCTGGCTTGCTTTTGTGGATCTGTTTTGTAATCGGGAGATTGAGCTAAGGAGAGGATTTTATCCACAAGGTCAATGATTGGCTTTTGTTGGTCTTCGGGGACTTTGGGGATGAGTATGCGTTCTACGTATTGGTTGGAAAGTAGAAAACCTTTATCAGCATATTGATGGACATAAGTTTTTATATAATAGTCAATAAGGCGTGAATTTAGAACTCCTATTAAAAAGCGAAGATTATTCCCAACCATAAAAGCCATAGAATCAAGAACATAAACCCCTTTTGGAACTATACAAAATGAGAATTGTTGCGTTACCCTCTGCCACACAATTTTTTCCTTTTCAAATTCAGGATAATAATCACAGTGCCTTAATTCCCACCAATAATCGCCTTGGTCATCACGATTGATTAGTCCTTTACCTTTTCCTTTATAATTTTTAAA
>Ga0105162_1000177_pt1 | contig 42825 bp, 47 predicted proteins | sample JNZ201metaG_FD_81532 | JGI IMG/M metagenome (GOLD analysis project Ga0105162, IMG submission 81532) | Hot spring microbial communities from Jinze hot spring, China to study Microbial Dark Matter (Phase II) - JNZ 20120812A | ecosystem: Environmental > Aquatic > Thermal springs > Hot (42-90C) >...
GAAAAACAAATTTCATATAATCTTTTAACTTCTTTTCTAATTGTCTTTGCTCCCTCTACATCCACATTTCCGAAATACTCAACAATTCCCCTTTCAACTTTCAACATTATTCTAATTGCTTCCATCATATCTTTTTTCGCATTTTGACATGGTATTACGATCCCTCTCGGAATTTCAGCAAGCTTACCAAATGAAAAAACTAAAGGCAATATATTGAGATTAACATCTATCATCGGGAAATCGGTTTGGGGTGTGTCTGTGAAGCCTAGTACATATTGAAGATAATTTGGCATAGGTTGGGATTTTTTGTGTTCTAGCTCAAGCTCTATTTTTTCCAAGGTACCTTCTTCATCGAAATAGGCCTTTGACCCACCAATTTGTTCAGAAGAAACTCCTAAATTTTTCCAAAAAATTTTAAGGGGCCCATCAAAATAGCTTTTGCCGATCCTGATTTCACCAAATGTGCCAGATCTTATATCAAGATAGTAAGATAGTTTTGTTTGGACAGAGTGAACAAAGTTGAAAAGATTTTTCACTGGCTTGAATTCTTCAACAGCTTTTTTACCTGCTGAAAAGAACTTTTGAAAGTTTATGTGATTTTCCTTCAAGAATTCACAAATTTCTCTTTCTTTATCTTCAACAGATTTTTTACTCACACTTTCAATCAAAGATTTTGCGTTTTCATCGCCTAGCATATTCTTGAAATGTAAGTAAGAAAGCCAGGGTGTACCTTCAGCTTCATAAACACCATCTTGATCCGAGCGTAAGTACTTGAATTTATAATTTTTTAATGGTGGTTTGATGGAAGGGTTTGGTAGATAATAAATATCATCTATTAAAAAAACATAATCGCTTAAAATTTCGAAGCTGGTTTTAATGTTTTGTTCTATCTTACTCAGAAGAGAACTCATAATAAAATCTATGCCAAATTTATGCTTAAATTTCTGAAAATACTTAATAAAATTATGGAGATAAGAAAAATTTTGTTTTTTATGCAGTTATTTTTATTTTTTTCTTTTTCCTTAGCCCCAGCTCAAGGAGTTGAGGCACCAGGATGGGCTAGGACACTCAGTGGCTGGTGGATATTTTTTATTGCTCTAGCTTTCACATGTATTGTAACTGCATTGATAGGAAAATGGAAATGGGTTCTATATTTGGGAGTTGTTTTATTGTATATAAGCATTATTTTAATCATAGTTGGTGTTATACTTCCACTCTTCAGCAAACCAACAGTAACTTATGAAGAATGTAAAGAGATGTTTAAACCAGATGTTTCTATTGTCACAATGCCTGGACTATTTTACACAACCTCTTGTATTTTCACGGGATATGCACCACAAAACTTAGAATGGCTCACAATTACAACATTTATAATTTTTGGCATTATTGCACCTCTCGCTCTTTTAATTTCTCTCTTTTTTGAGTTCATGCCAACTTTCATGATAAGAAATAAGAATGTTCGAAGAGTTATAGCAGTTATCGGGGCACTTTTTGCTTTTAGAGGATTCTTTGCTACATACTTTATCCAAATCTTAGATTATGGGTTTGCTGGTATAGGAGCTCTTATGGTAGGAACTTTGTTCACAGGGTTTGTGTGGAAAACTGCTGAGAAATTTGTTAGTCCATTAGGTATAATAAGTATAAAAGAATCAGCACAACTGATGGGAGTGGGTTACCTTGCAGAGTTGGAAAACCGCGAGATGAAATTGTTAGAAGCATTAAAATTATTTGAGAAAGATAGTCCACAATGGCAGAAAACTATGGAAGAAATAGAAAAAATCAGAGAACTCAAAAAGAAATTTGAAAAACCTGAGAAAAAGCTTTAAATATTTTACTACTTATAGATAACAATATGAGTCAAGAAAATCTATTAAAAGCAAAAATAACATTTTTGAAACACTCTAATACTTCCAGGATGTACCCAGATGATTATATAAACATACTTACTCAATTATCCCAAACTTACTATCTAATACAGAAAGAAGGTTATAGACTTCCAGGATTTCAAACCCAAGATTTAACAGAGTTAAGAAATACTCTAATTACTGCTCTAAATAGAATTCCATACACTATAAATGTGAAAACCGAAGACACATACAAAGCTAGAGTCGGTACATCAAAAGTATTATCAGCAATTTTAGGTAATAATGTAATATTAAACGATGTTTTATATTTACAAGTTCTTGATGATAGGGTTATAAGAGAACTCAATACTCTGAATATGTATATAGATGATGCAATCGCATTAAAGGGAACAGATGCTCTAGCCGCGATTAGAAATAATAAACCTATAGAGAATGCATGGATAAAAATAAAGACTGCAGACATAGTTCTTTCTTCTTCTGAAATAGGAGAAAAAACTAGATTTCCTTAGTCAAAATAATTATTAAAGTTTTATTCATTATTCAAAATAAATCTAATTTATGGAGATATTCGGTTTAACTTACGATCAACTGATTTTCTCAATCTTCTTACCTTTACTATTTTTCTTTCTCTTGATTTATGCTTTGCTAAGAAAATCCAAAATTCTAGGTGAGCAAGCTGAAAGGCTCAACTTGCTTTTGGCTCTGGTTATTTCAGCCTTAGGTATCTTTTCGCTATATTATTTAGGTCTCACGACATGGCTTCCTTTCCTGGCAGCTTTTTTAGCAGTGATGGCTTTCTTGCTTATGTATGCTTATGGTGTTGGTAGTTATGCTCTGAAGAAAGTAGCTTTTTATAAAGAGGAAGCGATAGGAGACAAGAAGAAATTTGAGATAGGAGTAGAAAACTGCAAGAAAATATGGGAAAGGTTTGAAGCAGAGAGCAATGTCAGTAAAAAAGTAATGATTTTAGGTGAGATGAAAAATGAAGTTGAAAAGATTAAACCACTTGCAGAAAAACTGGGTATAAATCTTTACGATTACGACTGGTATAAAAAATACGAGGAGGCAATAGCTGGTTTGGGTAGAGGCTAATGATCGAAACAATCTTCCAATTCCTGCTTTTCCTCCTCTCCTTTTTACTATCTTACGGATTTTTGAGAAAGGTCAAGATTTTTCAGTCTAGTGTGAACCTGATAATCTCATTTGTGATAGCCTTTTACGTGCTTTTTGTTTCTCTTTACTACTTTGAGAACCTTATGCAAGTTTTAGCATTTCTTTTTATTTTTCTCCTCATAGCCTTCTCTTTAGCTTTGTTGTATTTTTCTAGAAAAGAGACAAAAAAATGAAATACTTATATTCATACAGTTAAATAAAATTTATGGAGAAAAGAGTTTTTTCATTTTTGATATTCTTATTTCTTTTTGCCACTTCAGTTTTTGCTCAAGATCTTATTTCTCAGGTAGCTTCAATTCTCCCACAATTTGTTGGAGTGATTTTTATTCTTATCTTCGTATTTATCTTGCTTGCAATAGGGGGAGTATTACCAAAACCTAGGGGTAGGTTGCCAATAGGTGTTATATTTTTCACCATTCTGATAATTCTTTTATTCATAATACCGCATTTTGTTCCTTTCCCACAATACATGGAAGTCCCAGAGAGTTTTAAATACCAGTCACTACCAGAAGCGGCCAAAGATGCCTTACAGTTCATAGGTTTACCAAGAGAATGGGGTTATGTACCAGCGATAATTTATCTTTTCATCTTACCTTTTGCTGCAATTTATACACTTGTTTGGGCTTTCTTGACTTCACTCAAGATTTTTGAAGGATTGGGAAGAGTGAATAGAATTCTTGCCCTTATAATAGCATTCATGACAATTCCCTTAGGATGGTTTGTAAAGATAGTTTGGATACTTTTTAGCTTCATGGGTGTTTGGTCTGTTGTTATCTTTGCCGCAATCTTTATCCTTGGAACCTTTTTCAGAGGTTATGGTATTGCTGCAGGTGAATACTATAAGACAATGGCAAGAAAATGGAGAGATGAGGCAAAAAAATATTTAAATAATGCTCTAGCTAACATACAGGCTCATCAAGCAGGTCTAGCTCAAAACAATTTGACTGCGGCAAATCACATTGCCGGATTTTCTGCTAATTATTATAATAACATCGCACAGGCATTAGGTGCTTTAGGACAACAACCTCCAGATTGGACGACAGCAGAAAATGCTGTAAAAAATGCGCTGAGAGAAATAAGTTGATGTTTAATTTCTCTGAGAACAAAATCTAATTATGAAAATTTTCTTCCCCAAGAACAAAATAGAAGATCAAAGAAAAGGAATCTCAAGAGAATATCTTGAATTTCTTCTACAAGAGCAAAGATCAAGAGAACCAAAAAGCTGGTATGAAAAACTTTGCAGATTTGCAGAAAACTTAAGGATAAAACCTCCAAAATCAATGGAAGAAAAGTTCAAATTTGACATAGTTTTTTCTTCTCTTAATGTTTCACCAACAGGAGTTCTTTCTGCAACCATTTTAGTCTTTTTAATTTCAACAATTTTCTTCTTGCCCCTAATTTTGTTTGTTGGTGACGCTTCCACAACCATCTTCATTCTTCTTCTCCCACTTGCTTTGGCTTGGTATATCTTCACTTACCCTTCTTTTCAAGCTAGTGTAACTAAAGTTCAAGCAGGTGACGAAGCCATAAAAATCATTCTATACATGGCAATATATCTCAAGCTTAATCCAAGCCTGGAAGGAGCTGTCAACTTTGCCATTCAACATTCAAAAGGACCAATAACAGAAGACATAAAAAAAGCTATGTGGGACTTGCATATTGGAAAATATAGGACAGTTGAAGAAGCTTTAGGTCAATACACTCAAAAATGGGTTTGGTGGAATGAAGATTTTGTTCGAGCTTTGAGCTTGATTTATGGCGTGCTGATTGAGCCGACAGAAAAAGGAAGAGAAGAAATTTTGAAAAAAGCTCTAAATTTCATCCTAGAATCAACTCATGGAAAGATGAAGAGGTATGCTGAAGAAATAGCATCACCTATAATGCTTTTACATGTGATGGGTTTGCTATTGCCTGTGATGGGACTAATAATGTTTCCCATGCTCTCAATTTTCCTTCATCAGCAAGTTAGCACACCTCAGCTCATTTTAGGCTATGTTTTTGTTTTACCCCTTATAAACTATTTTTTCATTGATAGGATTTTACGAAAAAGGCCAGGAGCTTTCATGGTTCCAGATATCAGTAAGCATCCAAAATTACCACCAGAAAACTACTTTGAAATCAAGATTGGTAAAACAAGACTATGGATACCAATAATTATCTTGTCAATTCTTGTAGGTTTTGTGATAATGCTACCAGGAATTTTCCATTTTGTCGATCTCATGATAAACTTGAATTATCCTCCTCCAGACTTGAATTCAAGGCTAGGTTGCTCTACAGCAATTTCTCCAAAGAAATGTGTTCTTATGAAGGAAGCAAGAATGAGCCTGGAAAACCTCTTTGCCACCTTTTCTATAACAGCAGGCTTTGCTGCAATGAGCATTCTTTACTTTTATTTGAGAAGTTTTCAGAGGATTAAGATAAGGAATGAGATCAAAAACATAGAAGAGGAATTCAAGCTTGGTCTTTTCTCTTTAGGCAATTACCTCTCAGAAGGCTACCCAATAGAAGTTGGAATAGAGAAGACTTTAGATGAATACGAAAAACTTGGAATGCAAAAGAGGCCAACCTATTCCTTCTTCCATAGCCTTTACCTTAACATAAAGAATTTTGGTATGACATTTAAGAGAGCTCTTTTTGACAAGCAGCATGGAATTCTTAGATTTTATCCTTCAGTTCTCATCGACGAGATAATGAAAATTCTTGCCGATGCTTCAGAAAAAAGTGCAGTGCTCCTTGGAACGATAGCAAAAACCATAGCAGGATATTTAGAGAATATTTACACGATTGAAGCCAAGATCAGAGAATTGCTTGAAGAGACAAGGTCTTCACTCAAACTACAAGCAAGCTTTATAATCCCAATGATTACAGGAATTGTTGGTGCTTTGGCGATATTCATTTTAGAGATGTTGAGAATACTGGCTGAAAAGCTTGGTGAGATAGAAAAAATGCTCGGTACTTCTCTACTTCCAGGAGGGGCTGGTCAAGGAGCAAAATCTTTCATAGACATTTTGGTTGGTGGTTTTGAGAATATAATGCCCTTAACTGTCCTTCAAGCAGCTATCGGAATTTATACCGTTGAAGCTGTCACTTTATTTTCCCTTCTTTTGAGTGGAATAGAGAGCGGTTTTGACAAGACAGCAAGAGACTGGGAAATTTCTCAGAATCTCATAAGAGCTATAGCAATCTACGGCTTAATCAATGTTCTTGCTCTTGCAGTATTCAGTGGTCTAAAAACAACAATTGCTCAAGCTTAGGTGTTGAAATGGAAGTGGGAAAAATGTTAACATATGTTTTGTTTGTTGTGATTCCAGTAGTGGCAATAATGGTTTATATATCTCTTTCCGGGAAATTTGCTTCTGAGTGTAAAGAAGAAATAGCAGGTGCAAAATTTTCAATTTTAGGCTCTTTATCAAATTGCATAAATTCTTGCTGGTCAAAGCACAATTTTGGTCAAGGCATATATTCTGATGATTGTTATTTGGTGAAAGTGAATTCTAGTACAAGAATAACAAAAACCGAGATGGAAAGCTTTTTTGGAGATGAAGTAAAAGTCTATTTTGATTCTCTAGAGCCAAATGTCGTTCAACAAATAAAAATCAGGTACAATTCAACAGGAAAAGAGATAAGCCTGATTTTGTTTGAAACCTAACTTATTTGTTGAACAAAAAACAAATGAAGAATATGAAGGGAATAGCTCTATCCACCATAGCTTTATTCTTGATAGCAATAGTTTCAATCACAGTTTTAATTTCCTTTGTTGGAATTAATGTACCAAATGCTTTGAAAGAAGGCTATTGCTCCATGGTTCAAGGCCTAGCAGGTTTTTTACCATTGCCAGAAGCTTTCAAACCTTCTCTACCATCTTTTTGTAAGCCATCAATTGCTCAAAATCTAGTTTACATAGAAAGTTCTGAACCAGAGAGGATTTCTTTTGAGATAGCTAGCTATGTGATGGCTTGTTGGGAAATGACAGGAAAAATAAATGTTGGACAAAATACAAATTGCTATGAAATTGTGATCAAGAGAATTGAAGGAAAAGTTGATGAAAATAGTGTGAGATCTCAACTACCAGGAAACTACAAGCAGCTGATGGAATGGAGAGCAGGAGAAATAATAACTTCAAAATCGATTGGAATTTTTTATAATTCAACAAGCAAATTAGTTGTGGTGGTTTAAATGAAAGGATTTGCCTTAGAGTTTGTGTTCAAGATGTTTTTGTATATAGTGGTGATTTTGGTGGTCATAAGCTTGATAATTCACTTTAAAGATGAAATTCTATCTTCTTTACATCTTTGTGATTATTTGCCTGGGGGGTGTCCTTCTAAACAAGAATGTAGCACAATTCAAGCTAGTGAAGCAATTTTAACGGAAAGTGTGATTGAAAAGTACTGCAGTTTTTGTTGGCAAAAAACAGGATTAAAAGATTATGCTAAGGATTGCATTTGCTATGTGGTGAGTGGAACTTTTTCACCAGCTCAATTCACATTAAGCGATCATTGCAGTTTAAAGTGCAATAAAGAAGCAACAAGCTTAATTTTTTCCTACAATCATTTACTGAAAAAAGTTTTCATAGAGTGTTGAGATGAAAGGTATAGCTTTAGAATATGTGTTTGCCATAACTGTAGCAATTGTAGTGGTTTGTGTTTCTATTGCTTTCATCACAGGCTTAATTAAACCAGAGCTAATACCAAGACCAAAAGTTATCACAGATGTTAGATATGCATGCTCTCAATATAACAACAGCAAGATCAGCTTCGAAAATTTCAAAACTGTTTTGTATGGATTTTTGACCGATCAATGCAACAATTTCTCATCTCAATTGACCCAAGAGATTACTTTTGAAGATATAACTAGAACTGTCAAAGAAATTGATGAAAAAATAAATGTGGTTAGGCTTACCGAATGTAAATTTCTAGAAACAAACACTCATTCAGTCTTTATTTGCTGTGGCAATTCCTTCAAGACAGGTGAAAATATTAATATCACAAGAAAAGAAATTAAAAATAGCGATGTTTTAATTTGCGGGCAATAAAATGAGAAAAAAAGGAATAAATGCATTGGAAATAGTTTTTGCGATGTTCATTCTCATAGTTGTAACTTTAGTTGTCATAAGGCTTTTCACCACAACAGTTGCAAGGAAGTCTTTACCAAATATAGATGACTTCAGAGCAGCTTACAATTATGATATAGAAAAAAACAAGTGCAACAGCTTATGTTCTTCTTACACAGGAAGTGCTTGTGCTGATTTGTCCGCAGCTGTTGCTTTCTGCCAACAAAAGGTTTCAATAGACATAGATGGAAATTACAGAACTGGAGAAAAGGGGCATGGAGGCTTGATAGCAGGAGTTCCTTATTGTGAAGATGGTCTTTATTGCTTCCACATAGCTGAGTGTGGTTGTGGTTCTTATGTGCTGAATGCTGAGCAGTGCTTAGCTTTAATGAAGGATTACTACATGAACCAAATAGGTTTGTCAAAGGATGTGGCAGAACAAATAATTGTCAGCAAGATAACACCTGGACAATGTGATCCAGATCCTGTTAGGTGGGGAAAGAAATTCTATGAAGGCTATGTGCCAATCAAACCAAGTGATTACGAGTGTATGAAATATGGTAAAGAGCCTGGTTGTAATTTACCTGCTGACTGGTGGTGGTGGAAGGCAGGATATGGGGAAATAGCAAGAAGAGTAGCAGTAACCGGAGGAGTAGCAACTTCTTTAACATTTGATTGTGTAAAGGAAGGCAAAAATGTTAAATGTAGCTGGGTTGGCTGTCCTTTGATGGGAGAAGTTGTTATTTTTCTGAGTGATGGGAGCTTTTATAGGGATGAAAATAGACCAGCAGGCAGTTATACTTTTGGTCCTTTGGAGCCAGGGAGCTATTCTGCTGTTCTTGTATGTGGAGAAAAAACTGTTACCTCAGAATCAATAATCCTAGAATAAACTTTTAAAGATTTGAATTCAAATCTATAAATGAGAAGATGTGGAATAAAAAAATATTTTCAGCAGTTTTTATGATTTTAGCCTTTTTTCTTATAATTACAGTCGTAAAAGCCCAATCATTTTATGATTGGATAAAGAATCTATTTTTTCATTCTTCCCGACAAGTTGTAACCGGTGGTGTTAGTAGTTTAAGTCAAAAAAATTGCGGGGTTTACACTGATATTAACTCTTGTATTAATGCTGGATGTTGGTGGTATGTTTGTCCATTTCCTTTCCTACACTGGGGTTGTTTTGAAGGAGGTTATTGTAACTTAGGATGTGAATGCCCACACTGTATCATTCATGAAGATTGCTATAAAGCATGTACAGATTTGTGTCCGCATGTTATTGGGGGAGGTTGCTGCTATGGCTGCAAGATTGGCCAATGTATTAATGGCTACTGTCAATGTGTGGAAGCAGTAGAGTATTGCTCACGACCCGATGTGATTCATGTTGGTAACATTCCATGTACTTCAACCACCACAACAATCCCACAAACTTATAACCCATGCTCTTCAAGTTATGTATGTATTTCAAGCAATAGTGTTGCAGACTTTTGTCAAGGCTGTGGGTATGGTGGATTAGATTGTGACTGTCAAGCTCAAACGACAGCTTGTAACCAAAATGGCCACAATTATTGTTGCAAATGTGTTCCATTTTCAACAACAACTACAACACTCTCTTATTGTGATCAATTGCACAAGTTAATAATTACAGCCTATGATTCTAGTTGCGGAAATACCGCTTATGATCCTAGAGCAGATTTAAATAAAGATGGAAGCGTGAACTATCAAGATCTAGCAATTTGGAGTGCTAACTCTAACAATCAAGCATTTTGTCAGCAAATGTTAACAGATAAGACGAACCCATGTACCACTACCACTTCTACCACCACTACTTTACCAGTAGATGACCCATGTGACAATTCAGGTACATGGAGAAAATATAGTATCTATTGTTGTGAAGAAGATTGCTCAAAAGACATTACGAAAATAAGAGGCTTTTGCCTAGACAAAGCCACTTATGAAAACAATAAAGATAAGTTGAAATTAGTTAAAGAGGGTTCAAATGAAAATTGTGTGAGTTGTACAAAAGAAGAATGTTGCCATGAATTAAGAAGTTTTTGCTATGACTATAGCTCGACCTCACCAACAGGCTGTGAAGGTGATGCCGGAATTGTTACATTGAAATGCAGTAGTGCTGGGGGGAATACTTGTGATTACAAACAAAATCTCGGCGGATGCACTCTAAAAGAAAGTGGTTCTAAACTAGGACTTTTATATTGTGCTAATTGCCAAGCGCCACCCCCACCATCTACAACAACCACAACAAAACCAACCACTACAACATCTTCCACCACAACTACAACATCTTCCACCACAACTACAACCACCACAACCTTACCCCCAATGCCTGTAATTCAATGTCAAGAGTGTTATGCAAGATCAAAATGTGAATGTAGCTTAACAACGCCTTGCAACAATGGTTTCTGGGTTTTGCAAAATAAGGAAGCAAATCCATTGAGTTCCATTATCACACGAGAGATTCCACCAACTACAATTCAATTCGAACCCAATGCTTCTGGAAAAATTTTAATCACAACAATATGCTACAAAGATTCTCAAGTAGAAACAAACCAATACACTCTAGAAGTAAAAGAGCCTTTCTTAGAATGTGATGAAGACTGTGAAGTGTTAAAACCATGTGAATGTTATGTGAGAGGATGCAAAGATGGTAGTTTCACTGCAGTTTTGGGTAATAATGTCCTAAAGTGGAAAGAAAAGATAACCACTACAGACTTTGTAACATCTTTCATTTCAGATAAGCCCGGAGTTGTTGATGTAAGCGTTCAATGCTATGATCCGATGATTTATGCAGAAAAAGAAGTGCCATTGGGAGGAGAAATTAGGCCAACAAGAGTATTTTCTGCTAGCAATTTCCGTTCAACCAGCTTACAAGGCTCTTACAGGATTAAACTAGATTATTCAAATAGACTTGAAGAAGATGTGATAATTATACTTACTTTAAGCAAAAATGGTAAAGCCACAAACAAGAAATATGTGGCTGAACCTGGGGATGGAACAGCCAACTATCTAATTGATTGTGAAGAATTTTCAGGCACTTATTCTGTATCTTGGAAAGCTTTCAAGAGCTCAGATAGACAAAATCCAATTGTTTGGTCTAAGCCAGAAGAAATGGTGACTTTGACATGCTAATGAAAAGAATTAGCCTCATAATTCTGATGACAATTTTCTTATTTCCATCAATAACCTTTGCAGAAATTGTTTGCAGAAATTGTTTTGTGGGTGATTGTAAATGCACGATAACAGATTGTGATTCAGGAATTTTAGATATATTTTCTTCAACATCTTGTAGCATGATGCCAGATTATGAATTTACATTTTCGGGTGGTTACTTGAAATGGAGCCCAGAATCAGCAAGAAGCTATTATGCAAAGGCTTTATGTTCAGATGGCAAGACCCAGTCTGAATGTAGCTTGATTACAGTGAAGGTTGTGGAAGAAGAGACAACAACCACAACAAGACCAAAAACAACAACCACAACAACTTTGCCTGTTAGCAAAGAAGGCGGTCCAGACTACCTTTTAATAGTTTTGGTTGTAATTCTGATAGTGGTAATTCTTTTTGCAGTTTACTATTTCTTCTTTTTGAAGAAAGCTGGAAAGAAAACTTATGAAGAGCTTTACAGAAAATGGGGAAGAAGATAAGTTTTAACAAAACAATTTCTATTTATGCCAGAAATGTGGGTTTATGTTTTTGGTGGCGTAGTTGTGGCTATTCTTGCCATGGCGATAGGCTACACTTTGCTTTCGAACATGATTAATTTTTCTCAAAGACAAGATGCTTTAGCACAATTTTCAGATTTGTGCTCTAATATCAACACAGTTTGTCTTCAAGAATTGGGAAATTATTTGGTTAAAAAATATAGCTTCCCGATGATAGTGAGAGTAGTTTATGCTACAGAAGATGTTAGCAACGCCTTACCAACAGTTTTAGACAAAATAAAAAATCAAGAAATCAGTTATGGAAGAAACATTTGCTTGCAACTCAAAGACGAGCAATTTTTGAGGTGTTGCCCGGAGCCACCAAGACAGTTCTATTGTAGAATTCAAATGCCGCATTTGGGAGTTTTACCTGAACATGAAGACATTTTTGTTGCTGTTAACAAAATTTTGGGAAGGCCACCAAGAAGAGATTATGAACTCTTGATAAATAAAACTTCTGGTGATGAAGTTTTAATAACAATCGGTTGATTTTTTTATTCGCTTTTCCAATAAGATATTTGTGAAAGGTTTAGCAACAGAAATTATTTTAACTATTGGTGTATTGATTGCTGTTGGTATTACAGCTTTTCAACTAAGAGGAATTTACATAGCTCAACAACAACTAGGTGAAGAGGAAGTTATTTCAGCCTTTATCAAAGATTTGGAATCAATAGTTGATAGAGCTATAGGAACAACAGGCGATGCAGCTTTCATTTATTATCCAATTATCAAGCAATACAAAGTTGAAATTGAAAACAATGTCGTTAGAGCTTTGGATAAAATTTCTGGAAAGCAGGCTAGCTTCTCAAAAACAGCTCCAAAAATTGTTGAAAATCAATTTGAAGATTGTGAAAAGATTTTTGTATTGAAGAAAGAGGGAAAAATAGTTTTGATGTGTAGATGCCTAGAATTGGAAGAAAGTTGTTCAGATTCTTTACTCTGTTGCTCTGGATATTGCAATCAAGCTAGTGGAAAATGTGAAGAGATACCAATTTGCTCACAAGACAAGATTTGTACAGGAGCACCAGAAGCTAAGAAAGATTTTTTAGGAAGAGATTGCTGTCCATCTGATTTACCAGTCTGTACTAATGGACATTGTTGTCCTATGGATAAACCAAAATGGTGCGATCAACCTAAAGATGGTAGTAGCCCAAGATGTATGGATGAAGAAGAATATGAGAATGAGTGTGAAAAAAGGGCTGATGTTCTTATTATCACAGTTTCAGGAGTAGTATATAAAATTGGGCAAGATTTGATAAACGAATATAAATCAGCTTTGATTTCAGATGGCTATTCACCAAAACTAATTCAGCTAGATGTGGAAAATGATGTAAAAGAATGTGATACAAATCTTTCTCCTTCTAGTGTGCCTGTTCCTTCTTCAGATGCTCAGAAAATAATTCCAAAATGTGTGATCAAATATAATGCTAGATATGTTGTTATATTGGGAGGTCATAACTACATAAGACAAAAAGAAGTTCCAATAGCAACATGCTATGACCCACTTTATTCACATTTTTACAGTGATGATTGGTATGTTGATATTGATAGCGATTCTAAACCAGATGTTGCTATCGGAAGAATACCTGACAGCATTGACCATAATGATGATGTGATTAGAAATTATTTGAAAGAAGTTGCTATACCTTTGCATAAAAACGAGAGAACATTTTCTCCCAATGGAAAATTTTTTGCTTACATGATGGGAAAACAGGGGAGCTCAAATTATGCTTATGAGTCAGAAGAAGCTTTCATGATTAAAAATTTTGGTTCTACTTGTAATTCTTATTCAAATTGCTACATTTCTCCACCAAATTACAATGGAGGTCCCGATTGGGGAAGTAATTCTAAGTGGGCATATATTTTCCATCATGGCAATCCTTTCAATGTTCAAAGATTTAGCGATGATAATGGCAGAGTGAACATATTGCCTTCAACTACTCAACTGAGAGATTGGAGCGATACAGTGGTTATCGCTGTTCCTTGTTATGGTGGGAGAATCCATAATGTTGATTTCTCTTCTTCAATTGTTTTGAACATCTTAAATGGAAACACAAACGGAAAGCCAGCAATTGCTTATTTCGGTGGAACTGCAACACAATTTGGTTGGTTTGGTTTCTTAGGATTTCATGCATCTAGTGATCCGTGTCTAGGGAGTTGCACATCTTGCTTGTATGACAAAATTTATAACTCTTTTTTCACAGCCCAAACAATAGGCGATGCTTATATAAAAGGAAAGAATTTGTATTTGAGCATGATAGATACTTGCGGTGGTTGTTCTTATAGAATTGGCCATCAAACTCAACTTTATGGCGATCCATCCATAAGAATTAAATAGGGATTTATATGGAAGAGAGAAAAAATGTAACAGTTTTACTTTTGATTGCTTTGGTTGCAATTATTCTTGTAATAGTCTTTTACATTTTGATAAGAACAAGTGAAATTTCAAAATATTGCGGAAATGGAATTTGTGAAAAAAATGAAAACAGATGTAATTGTCCGAAAGATTGTGGAGAGTGTCAAGGGAGTTGTGGAACATGTAAAGAGCAAAAGTGCATCAATGATATTTGTGAATGTGTTGAATTGAAAGAATGTTGTGGAAATGGGATTTGTGAAATAGGGGAAGATGAATGGAACTGTTGTATTGATTGTAATTGTAACATAGAAGGAATGGTCTGTAATATTACTTCTCGCTCTTGTACGGTGCCAGAAGTGAAAATAAGTGATGAAGAAGCCATATCTCTTTTTAAGGAATATTTAATTGGAATTGGAGAAAATTTAACAGAAATTACTGCTGCAAGATTTGTAGCATCACCTGCTGTGTTTCAAGGAAAACCTGTTAAGAGAGTTTGCATGCTTAAATCTTTAGAATTTCCTACAGGCTTGTGCGGCATAATTTCTGAAGATAGAGAAGTATTATCTGTAACAACAATCATTTGAGTTGGTGAAAGGAGTGGAAAAGAAAGGGAATGGTAAGAAGAAAGGTCAAACCAGCTTATTGATAAAAGGAATTTATATCATTCTGGTGTTAGTAAGTATAGCCATATTCATAAACAGAATTTTTTTCTCCAACTTAGCTTCAGCCCAACAAGAAAGAAATTTATTGCTCAAGAACAGGGCAAACAGATTGCTAGATGTTCTTGCAGGTGATGTAAGGTGCTTAGCTTATAAGGAAAAAGGTAGTTTGGAAAATAGAATAATAGAGCTGAGCTCTCATAGAATTTTGGACAAAAGAAAGCTCGATGACTTTTTAAGATTTAGTGAAATTCAACCAGATTGTGCAAGAGATTTTGATTTTGGCTATAGAGTTGATGTAGAGACATTTCCTTTGAAAATAAGTTCAGCCGAAGTTGGAAAAAAAGAAGGTGTTTTCGGAAAATTACTTTCTCTCATAGATGGCAAAAAAGTGGTTTTTGTTCTAGATGTTTCCGGTAGTATGGGTGACCCTGGTGGAAAATGTGATGTTGATGTGAGAAAAAATACAAAAATTTGTTGTTTAAAGCTTTTCATCTATGGTTTCATTGAAAAAATGAGTGATGATAGCGAAATTGCTGTAATCCCCTATGGAGATGAGAATGACTGCGATCCGAAATTGCTCTTTCCGTTTACGAAGTTAAATAGTTTTTCCGTTAGAGAAAATTTGAAATCCAAAATTTCTTCGCTTTATCCTTATGACAAGACTCCTATGGCACCTGGTCTTAAAAAAGGATTCGAATATGCTATTTCTAATGGCGGCCAAGCCATAGTCTTACTTACAGATGGGATTGAAAATATGTGTGGTTCAAGTATAGAAATTGCAAACAATTACAAATCTACAAACATCCCAGTTTATACAGTTGCATATGGTTCAGAGGCGGATGTGGCAAGGCTTGAAGAGATAGCGTCAATAACCAATGGACAATTCTTCGATGCAAGAACATGTGAAGAACTTGTCTCACAACCAAGAGAAACTCTTGAAGTCGAAATTCCTTCAATGACATGGGAATTTGGTGATTTAGAATTTTCAGAAAAAGAAGCTTTAAGATTGGCTTTTTCAATTTCTGTTCCGATAAATGTTTTTATTGATGGAACAACAACAATTCCTGGAAAAATGACAATAAGAATTGTGGATGGTGAGCTAGAAGAATTCAGAGGCTTCTTGGACAGAAGCTGTTTAACAAACACTGATTTTCAAAACATCTTCACATTTCATTATCCAATTTCTCTTGAACCTTTGACAAATAAAATATGTTTAGAAATCGAGGGAAAGAAAATTTGTCAGAAACTTGCTTGCAACAAAAAGATAGAATTTTCAAGTCTCTCGCCAGGTAGATATAAAATATACACGAAAAACCTGGATAATGTTTTAGAGGTGATAGTCTGAAAGCTCAAACCATGGAGCTAATGGATTTGTTAATTTTGGTAGTTGGCATTTCAATCTTAATCTTCATCTCTTACTTTTTCTTTTCTTCAAGAACTCAACAATCTGTAAGCATGGTTTCAACTCAACACGAGTATGAAAGAGTAGTTGAAGCTACAAGGAATTTCCTTTACACAAAAATTCCAAAATTTGACAAAACTTATGGTCAATTGCTTGGTGACATGATTGTTAATGGTGGTGAAGATGTTGTAGATTATGGAGAAAAATATGGTGGAATAAATGTGACCAAATTGGTTTACGATTATTTTGATTCTCACTTCCAAGATAGATGGAATTTAAATCTTACAGCAAGAACAGAAATTTTTCATGTGCTTTGGATACCAAATTCTGGTGATGAAAATTCTATTTCAAAAATTTCAATTATTGATGGAAGGGAACTTGGGAAGTATTATACTGTGCCCGCAAACAGAAATGGAAACCCATCTCGAGTATCCATAGATAAAAACGGGAATGTTTGGGTTGGTAATAGAGGGACAAGAACTTTGGTAAAAATCGGTTTAAAAGAGAATGGTCAATGTGTGGATAAGAACGGTAATAGTAAGATAGAAACTTCCGAAGATTTGAATGGCAATGGATTAATAGATGATAATGAGGTTCTTCCATTTGGTAAGGATGAGTGTCTTTTAGCTGAAGTTTTTTTAGGGGGTAATGATTATGGAGGATTTGGAGCAGAAGGTGTGAGGGCAGTTTGTTTCAGTGAAAAAGAAAATGTTGTTTATGCAGGTCTCTATAGAGAGAGAAAATTTTTCAAAGTTTCAAACGATGGTCAAGTTTTAAAAGAATGGGACTTGAGTCAAGTTGGAATTAATCCTTATGGATGCTTTGTTGATAAAAATGGTATAGTTTGGATTTCTGGCGTCCATCAGCTTAAGCTAGTCAAGTTTGATCCTCAAACAGAAGAATTCAAGGTAATAAATATAGGATACAAAGTTTATGGAATTGCACCTTGTTATTTGGAGGACTGTCTTGTAATTAATGCTTATGAGGATTCGAGATTGATAAAAGTCAACACTACAACAAATTCTATCATTTTCAACTTACAAAAACCAGAGCTATATCAAGGCAGAGGAGTGATTGTTGATGGTGAAGAAAACATCTATGCTGTTTCTTCAGCAAAAAATTTGATAGTGAAATATGACAAAGAAGGAAATGAATTGGGCAGAAGTTCTACTTGCAGACAACCAACAGGAGTTGGTATAGATATCTTGGGCAAAATTTGGGTCACTTGCCTTGACAGAGAAATACAAAGGTTTGATAAAGACTTGAAATTTGAAATAGGGAGCAAGTTTGGTTCAGGACACTATGTTTACAATTTCTTCACAAGTTATAACACACCACCGATAACAATAGGAAAAAGTGTAGAATTTGGTTACAAACCAAAAAATACAGAAAGGTTAATAACATTTTTTGCCCCACTTCCTATACCGAGTTGGAGAGGTGAAATAATTTATTTACATATAAAAGTGTGGTAGCATGAAATCTCAATCAAGTTTGTTGGTATTGGTTTTTCTCTTAGGGACTTTCTTCATTCTTTGGCTTTTATCAACATTTTTGACTACAACCTCATCACAAAGGCTCGTCCAGGAGACATTAATCTCAAAAATCTCAAAATACTTAGATTATGTTAAAGGATTCACAAGAAATGCTCTTATATTTGCAGTTCACGCAGAAACAAAATATATTGCAGGTCAAGGTGGTCAGACAAGCGACACAGGCTTTCCAAGAAGCTGGATTTGCAATACCGAAATTTCGCCAAAAGTGGATGAAGTAAGATTTTTCCTTTCAGAAGAAACAAAATTAAGTTTAAACAAATATCTGAACAATTTCAAACTTCAAGATTTACCAATAATAAATATAACAAACTCTACTTGTGTTGATTATGATGTGAATGAAAATTCAGTTCTTTCCGGGAAAAATGATGAAAAATTCAATGTTGGTGCTTACGGAAGCAAAACTAACATAACTCTTGATGAAAATTTAGTAACATCTTCAAATGAAGTTTACGAAGAAATAGCACAGAATAGATTTTGGTACATGTATAGAAAATTCAGAGAATGGGCACCTGTTGGAACAGGAATTTTAGTTGGAGGCACATGCAATTGCTTATCACGAATTTGTGCTTGTGGAAATTCTAATTATGTAGGCGGCTGTCAGCCTTGTTCGTCAACTTGCCCTGGATTTCAATCGTGTTTGGAAAATTTGGTCGAAACTGCAAGAAAAGCTCTACAAAACTCATTTGATGAATATGTTACATGCACAGCAAAATTGATAGGCTGCTATCATGAACTTGAACCATGCTCTGGCATACCACAATGTATTGATTGGGAAGATGCTCCTGCTTGCAGAAGCTGTTTTATAGAAAAGCCTGGCGAATTGTGTTCTAAATCTATTCTTTCAGAAAGGACACAAACTCAAAGCTTTAGTTATTTTCTTCCAAATTCAAATCTATTTTTCCCCAAATCAAAAAACAAGATTTATTTCTCCGATTCATGTTCAACCAAAAAATGTAAAGTCTGGTTTGAAACAAAAGGATCGATGGAAGCTGTCTTTTCTTGTACAGATAAAAAATATTTGCTTTCAGTTTTGGGAGATAGATATTTGATATTCAGTGTGCACACAATGGTCAAGTTAAGATCAATGAATTGCTATGATGAGGGGGATTGTATAGAATCAAATGGTGTTTGCGTTTGTCCTCCAGGAAACTGGTGTACAGGCTGTGAATAAAAGCTTTTAAATATTTCTACACTAAATTTAAATAATCTTTCAAACAAAAACAATTGAAAAACACAGGAGGTGTGTGATTAAATGGCAGAAAAATCAGAAGACAATGTGATCTTCGTCGGTAAAAAACCCTCCATGGCTTACGTGCTAGCAGTGATAACTCAGTTCAACAATGGCAAGAAAGAAGTGCACATAAAAGCTAGAGGAAAAGCAATTTCAAGAGCAGTAGATGTTGCAGAAATAGTTACAAGAAGGTTTATCCCAGATGCAAAAGTGAAGAACATAGAAATAGGAACAGAAGAAAAAGAGTTGGAGGACAAGACGAAGATCAATGTTTCAACGATTACCATAACCCTTGGAAAGTAAAGTTTCCTCTCCTTTTCTTTATTTTTTACCTTTCAAGAATGAAGGTCTTTTTGTGTAGTGGTACTTCTTTCACTTCTTGAATCAACATCTCTCTTCTATCACCAACACCAATTACATTGTTTTCTTCAAAAACTTCTTTAGCTCTTTCCAGTTTTCTTGATTTTTCAGCATATATTGTCAACAATTTTTCTCCTTTAGAAACTTTGTCATTTAGTTTCTTGTAAAGCAAAACACCAGCTCCTCTATCTTTTGGAGAGCCAGCAGCTCTTGCAACTTCATTTATTCCAGCATTATTCAACCATAAAACTATTCCATCTCTTTCAGCAATTATATCTAACTTATTTTCACCAACTTGTATTTCTTCAGGAGTTATTTTTTCACATCCGCCTTGAGCTGCAATAATTTCTCTCATCTTTTTTTCAGCTTTTCCTGAATTCAAAATTTCAAGAGCAAGTTTGTATCCATTCCTCTTTCCAACCATCTCAAACAAAATTCCAGCAAGATGAGCAGCTTTATCTACAAGATCTTGAACATTTTTCCTTCTCATTAAAACTTCTAAGGCTTCTCTTGCTTCCAAGGCAGGGCCAACAGCATATCCAATGGGCTGTTCACCATCAGTGATTGCACATTGAGTTTTTATTCCTAGTCTTGTTCCAAGCTCGATGAAATCTTTTGCAAGCAAGTTAGCATCTCCTATAGTTTTTGTTTTTGCTCCTCTCCCTGTTGGTATGTCTACAACTAAAAACTTCGATCCAACTGCTTTTTTCTTCGCCATAATAGAAGGTAAGAGTAAAGGATCTATAGTTAAAGGATATTCTGCTTGAATGAAAACATCATCAGCAGGAGCTAAATGCAAAGCTCCTCCCCATACTATGCATCCATTTGTTTTTTCCACAACTTTCTTCATCTCTTCTATTCTCAAATTGACAGGCATTAAAGCTTCAGCTCTATCAGCAGTGCCAGCGGCTCCTGTTATTGCTCTGGAAGAAGTTTTTGGTATTGCCAAACCAGCAGCAGCAACTATCGGCACAACAAGCAAAGTAGTTTTATCTCCTGCTATTCCCCCAATGCTATGTTTATCAACTATGATTTTCTTTTTGAGTTCAAGCTTCTTTCCAGTTTCAACCATCGCTAAAGACAAGCTAGCAGCTTCATCCAAATCCAAGCCTTTAGCTTCTAAAGCAACAACAAAAGAAGCTATTTCACCTTCACTCAAATTTCCTTCAACAGTATCTTTCACTATTTCAAAAATTTCTTCATAGCTTAGTTTTTTGCCTTTAATCTTGTTCTTGATGTGTTGTAATGAAGAAGGAAACTTTGCAACTTCAACCTCAACTTCTTCCCCACCAGCTAAGTTCAAAGTTTTTGCTACACTTTCACTCAGCCCAATTTCTCCTTTTTCAACAATACTTGTTGTTATGTTCACTATTCCTGTTAGTTTTCTTTCTTTAGTTTTGATGACAAGCCTAGAAAGCCCTCTTATGCCAAGATCTTCAGCATCTTCCTTGTTAACTATTACTATTGGTTTTCCTCCTGTTTCAAGTTCCAAAATTTTTGCTTTTAGCATCATCTTATCACACACTTTCCTTCTTCACACTTACATGATAAATTTGGTTTTGGAGATAAAATTTTTGGACATATCACATATTTTGGACATTCCGGTTCAACAAAAGTTTTTTTGTTCACACATTCCCACTTAGCTCCAGCATTTTCAGAACAACAGTTCGTTATTTTCCATTCACATTCTGAATCAAAAATACAAATGTTTCTTGTTAACTTGTTAAAAGCGATAATGGAAAAAGCTATTCCAAAAAACAGTAAAATTAAAAAATTTTTCATCATTTCAATTCCTCCAAAGCAATCTTAAGCTCTTTGTGAGTTGCCGCATATTCTTCCAAAGGAATTCCTTTTTCCACAGCTTCAATCGCTTGTCTCATGGCAATTGCTCCACTTCTTGTCCCAAGTTTATGGCCGTGAATTCCACCCCCAGCTTGAATTACCACATCTTTTCCAAAAATTTCGATTATTTTTGGCACATGAAATGGGGAAAGACCACCAGAAGCTACAGGCATCACTTGCTTAAATTTCCCCATTTTTTCTTTCAAAACCTTACAATTTTCCAAAACTTCTTCCTTTCCTTCAAACATCTTTCCAACAACTGTTCCAACATGAAGTTGATCTAAACCAATCATTCTTACAAGCTTGGCCAAAACTTTCATAGAAATTCCATGCTTTGGATTTTTCGTCATCGCTGCATGCCCAGCCCTATGAGCATGAAGCACCAAATCAAATTCTTTTTTCCTTAGAGTTTGTAAGGAAGCCCAGCCAACTGTTATGATATCAACCATCACATATTCATTACCGATTTTTTCAACAAGCTTTGCTCTTCTTAACATTTCTTCAGTTTCGGCTGTTATGTTTATCATGTAAGCTTTCTTTTCTCCAGTCTCTTTTTCAGCTTTTTCTTTCATCTTGAAAGTTTTTTCCAACCTTTCTTCAAACTTGTTGAATTTTTGATTGCTCAAGTTTTCATCATCTTTTACAATATCACAACCACCAACCCAGGCTTCATAAGCAACTTTTGCATGGTCTTTGCTCTTAAGACCAACTTTTGGTTTAATTATAGTCCCTACCAAAGGCCTATCTTTTACTTTAAAAATTTTTCTTATTCCAACTATCCCATACTTTGGGCCTTTAAAACTTTTCAAAATTTTTTCAGGAAATACGACATCAAGAAGCCTCAAGTTTTTCAAATGCTTCATACCAAAAATATTTCCAGCTATGCTGCTCAAAATGTTTGGCAAATTTCCTGGTTCAAAAAGCTCTAAAGGATAAGCTATTTTTATGAAATTTCCATTTATTTCAAAAACTCTAGCTGCAAGTCTTTCAACATAAGGTTTTGTAGTTGTGGTTTCAATCCAAGTGCCTATGCTGCTTTCGGCTGCAACAGCACCTACAGCTTCCTTTATCTCGATTCCCTCTTCAGGCTCAACTCTAAAAAGACAAACCACATCATCTTTTCTTGGTTCATACTTCAAGTCAACATAGTCCAAATACTTCATCTTATCATCTCCTTAATCTTTTCTGGTTTAAAAATTCCTTTGTCTGTGATAACAGCAGTAACATAATTCCAGGGCACGAGATCAAAAGCAGGATTTCTTACCTTAACTCCTTTTATTGGTTTTAGTAAAATTTCTGAGACAGGCCTCTCTTCTAAAACCAATTTTTTCCTCGAATCAAACTTAAAATGACTACCAACAACATAAAAAGGCTTTTTATGTCTCTTGGCTTCTTCTGCTATAAGCCAAGTACCAACTTTGTTAACAAAACCTTCTTTCCTCATAGCATCAGAACCAACAATAACAATATCAGCGTAATGCATTAAATGACCCACAGCTATATCTTCTGCCAAAGTTACAGGAATCTTTTCCTTTGCTAGTTCCTTTGCTGTTCTTATGCCTTGCTTCAAAGGCTCTGTTATAGTTGCATAAACAGATATTTTTTTTCCTTGCCTTGCAGCTTCTTTTATTATTCCTAAAGCTTCTCCAGAGTGGCAATGAGTTAAAATTTTTTGCCCATCTCTTATGATTTTTTGTCCGATTATTGCAATCTTTTTGCTCGAATTTTCCAACTCTTTTATAAGTTTATCAATTGTTTTGAGTTTCTTTTCTTTTTTCAAGATTTCTAAACAATTGTGCAAAACTACAGCTGTTGGTCTAGCATTTTCAAGCATCATTGCAACAACTTCAAATTTCAGCCCAAAACCATTTTTCTCACAAAATTTTCTCAAATATTTTAGAGAATAAAGAGCTATTTCTTTTGCTCCCTGGACTTTCACAGATTTTATCTTTTTAACAATTTGTGCAGGAGTTTGCATAAAATGAATTTATTTTTTTACAAATATTAAATGTGGACTTGGACAAACAAAGAAAAGAAATGGTTCAATTCTTGGAGAATTGTGGTTACATAAAATATCCTGCTGTCAAGGCAGCAATGTTAAAAGTCAAGAGAGAGGATTTTGTTCTTCCAGAATATAGAGATAAAGCTTACTCTAATGTACCATTACCAATTCCAGGTAACATGACTATTTCAGCAGAGCACATGCATGCTATTTTTCTCTCAGTTTTAAATCTCAAACCTGGGGAAAAAGTCCTTGAAATCGGTGCTGGCTCAGGAATCTTATTGGCTTATATGAAAGAAATTGTTGGAGAAAAGGGAGAAGTTTATGGTATAGAAATAATCCCTGAGACTTATGAATTTGCCAAGAAGAATTTGAAAAAAACTGGTTATTGGAATAAAGTTAAGCTTGTACTGGGAGATGGTTCAAAAGGTTTACCAGAATTTGCTCCTTACGACAAAATAGTTTCGAGTGCAGCTCCAAGAGAAAGAATACCGAAAGCTTGGGTCGATCAGCTTAAACCTGGAGGAATTTTGGTCACACCATTAGGACCACCTTATAGCCAAGATTTAATTTGTTTGGAGAAAACAAAAGATGGAAAAATTAAAAAGAAAAATCTTGGACCTGTGGTTTTTGTTGAATTGATTGAAAAGTAGTGGGGTCGAGGGGATTTGAACCCCCACATACAGGTTTCTTCATCTTTTATCCGAGCTCCATGAAACTGGAGCCTGCTGTCCTGCCTGGTTAGACGACGACCCCATTATTTTTAAATTTTACCTAACTCTAAAAGTATTTATTATGTATTTAAAAATTTATTTTGAAAAACAGTGATTATATGAATGGTTTGAAAGTTCCAAATCATTTGGGCATAATTTTAGATGGGAACAGAAGATGGGCCAAGCTTCATGGCTTACAACCATGGGAAGGTCATAAATATGGTGCAAAAAATTTCGAAAACTTTTTGCGATGGTGTTTAGAACTTGGAATACCACAAATCTCAGCTTATGTTTTATCTACAGAAAATTTGAATAGACCAAAAAGAGAACTGGAAGAAATATTCAAGCTATTTTACGAATATTTTGAAAAATGGGAAAAGAAAGAAGGGAGTTTTTTAGACAAATATCAAGTCAAAGTAAGGTTTGTTGGTGATTTGGAAAAATTGCCTCCAAAACTAGTTAAACTTATGGGGAAAATAATGCAAAAAACTGCAAAATATCAGAAAAGAATTTTAAACATAATGATTGCTTATGGAAGTAAGTTTGAATTAACACAAGCAATAAAGAAAATTGCAGAAAAAGCAATTAAGCTTGGTAGAATAGAGATAACAGAAAAAGATATAGAAGCTAATTTGCTCGTTCCAGTTCCTCTTGATCTTGTGATCAGGACAGGAGGCTATTCCAGACTTTCAAATTTTATGTTAATCCAGGCAGCTTATGCTGAAATCTACACTACAAAAACTCTTTGGCCAGATTTCTCTAAAAAAGAGTTGATTAAAGCAATAAAATGGTATAATTCTGTTCAAAGAAATTTTGGTAAATAGAACAAATTTTTGTTTTTTTAAATTTTTGTATTTCTATATTTGCTTTGGTAGGTTTTCTTGTTTGACTGTGTTGTGGTTGGTGCTGGACCGTCTGGCTGTAGAACAGCTGAAATTATAGCTAGGGAAGGATATGAAGTTTTAATTTTGGAAGAACATCCAAAAATAGGGGAGCCTGTTCAATGTACTGGTTTGGTGAGCAAAAGAATTGGTAAAATTCCAAAAAGCATAATCTTGAATAAAATTGAGAAAGCAAGATTTTTTTGTGGTGAAAACTTTTTTGAGATTGATTCAAAAGAACCAATGTTTGTCCTGGATAGGAGAAATTATGATTTATGGCTTGCGGAAAGAGCGAAAAAAGCTGGGGCCGAGATAAAGACATCAACAAGATTCATTGACTTAAAAAACGGCATAATATTCACAACCAAAGGAAAATTTCAAACGAAAATTTTGGTTGGAGCAGATGGACCAAATTCAAGTGTTGCAAAGAAGGCTAGAATAAAACAACCTGAAAATTTGTTTTTTGCTTTGCAAGTTAAAGTGAAATCAACTTTTGATGATAATAGTGTGGAACTTCATTTTGGTTCAAACATTGCTCCTTCAGGGTTTGCATGGATTGTCCCTGAAAATGAAAAAATAGCAAGAGTAGGGTTGATGTCAAACAAAAATCCAAACAATTATTTAGAAACCTTTTTGAAAAAGAGATTTGGGAAAATAGAATTTCACGAGAAGATTGGAGATGTTTTGAGATTTGGAATAATTGAAAAATCAGTTAAAGGTAATGTACTTTTGGTTGGCGACTCTGCTTGTCAGATAAAACCTTTTTCTGGTGGAGGCTTAGTTTATAATAAAATTTGTTCAGAAGTTGCCGGCAAAGCTATTGTTAAAGCTCTAGAAGAAGAGAATTTTTCCGAAAAATTTTTCATAGAAAATTATGACAAAAAGTGGAAAGAAAAATTGATTTGGCCGATAAGAAAAGGCTTGATTTTAAAATGGATTTTTTCCAATTTTTCCTCACCAACAGCTTTTTCTATTGTCAGAAATTTTGGGTTGACAAAAATTGCTGGTTGGCTTGATGTAGATTTTCTTAAAAAATAAAGCCTCGTGTGGGATTCGAACCCACAACCCTCCGCTTACAAGGTTCACCAGAGCTTTGTAGCTCTTCGGATGCTCTACCGTTGAGCTAACGAGGCTTTTTCTCAAATTCTATTTCAAACTTAACTAATTTAAAAATAACTTTCTTTTTATGAGAGAAAAATTTTGCCCAAGGTGTGGGAAAAGAACTGAAAAACTGTATGAAGGTTTTTGTGAATCATGTTTTTTATCAAGATTTTCTTTTGCTGAAAAAATTCCAGCAAAAATTTTAGTTAAAGAATGTAAGTTGTGTGGAAAATTTTTCCTAAACAAATCGTGTGGTTCGATGGAAAATTTAATAGAAACATTTCTGCAAAACTTCTTGAAAGAAGAAGACTTAACTTCAATTTCTTACAGAATAAGCGATAATAAACTTTACCTTAATTTACTCTTGAAAATAAACAATTTGGAAAAGAAAGAAGAGAAAGTTCTGGATTTGGTGATAAAGAAAATAATTTGCCAGGCTTGCTCAATGAAAGCTTCTGGTTATTTTCAAGCAATATTACAAGTTAGAGCTCCACCTGAGTTCTTGCAAGAAATTAAAGAAGAAATAGAAAAACAAATGAGTTATTTAAATCAATATGACAACCTTGCTTTCATTTCAAAACTTGAGGAAACCAAAAACGGATTTGATGTTTTTGTGGGATCAAAGAATTCTGCGAATGAAATGGCAAGGTTACTTAAGACAAAATACAAAGCAAAGCTTAAGATCACTAGAAAATTGGCAGGAAGGATTAGGGGCAAAAAAGTTTATAGAGATACGATATTAATTTCTATTTCTAGTGATATTTTAGAAAATAAATAAGTGGAAGTGGTAAAAATGGCAAAAAAATATGAACCAACACAAGAAGAATTAGAAATAGCCAGAATTAGAATTCCAAAAGAAGGAGAAGTTCTTGGTGCAGTAGAAATGATGCTTGGTGGAGATAAGCTTAAAGTGATTTGTGATGATGGTAACACAAGAATTTGTAGAATTCCAGGTAAACTAAGAAAAAAAGTTTGGGTCAGTGCTGGTGATTTGGTTTTGGTTCAACCATGGAAAGTTCAGAGCAATGAAAGAGGAGATATAATCTTCAAGTACACTCCAACTCAGGTCAATTGGCTTAAAAGAAAGGGTTATGTGAAAAATCTCCAAATAGAGTAGTTAAAATGATGGGTTTAATTAAAATTCCTGAAGAAAGATTGAAGATTTTTAAAGAAAAGGATTATTCAAGAAAGTTGAAAATGTTGACAAATTGTAACATAAATATAAATGAAGAAATTTCAATAGAATGTGAAGACCCTTTTTTGTTGATGAGATTAAAAGAAGTGATTAAAGCTTTTGGAAGAGGATTTGATTTTGAAGACGCGTTAAATTTATTGGACGAAGAATATTGTTTAGAAACAATAAACATACAAGATTTTTCTGGAAAATCGAAGAACAGAATGATTGTGGTTAAAGGAAGAGTAATAGGTAGAAAGGGAAAAGCAAAAAAATTAATAGAAAAATATACAAATGTTAAAATTGCAATCTACGGTAAAACAGTCTCAATAATTGGAAAGTGGGAAGATGTGCAAAAAGCAAAAAGGGCTGTGGAAAGTTTATTGCAAGGAAGAAAACATGGTACAGTTTTTAGGAAGTTAGCGGATGAGCAATATGGTTGAAGAAAGCATAGCAGAAAAAATGGCAAAAGATATGAAAGAAGTTTCGGTAGCAGAATTTTTCGAGAAAAATAGACACTTACTTGGGTACGAAAATCCTGCGAAAGCTTTGTTGACTGTAGTAAAGGAAGGTGTTGATAATTCTTTGGATGCTTGTGGGGAGGCAGGGATTTTACCAGAAATAAAAGTTGTTGTTAAGCCAACAAATGCTGAGAGATTTAAAGTCGTGATTGAAGATAACGGACCTGGTGTAGTTGAATCAAAAGTTCCTTATGCTTTTGGTAAATTTTTATATGGGTCAAAATTCCATAGGCTAAGACAATCACGAGGTGTTCAAGGCCTAGGAATTCACGGTGCAGTTCTATATTCTCAACTTACCACAGGTAAGCCAACAAAAATAACAACGAGTACCGGAAAAGACATTCACATTTTCGAGCTAATGATAGATGTTACTAAGAATGAGCCAATAATCGTTTCACATAAAGTGGAGAAAAATCCAAACAAATGGCATGGTGTTAAGATTGAAATGGAAATTGAAGGAAAATATGTTGAAAGAGCGCAATCAGTTCCTGAATATCTCAGGCAAACAGCAATCGCAAATCCATATGCTAGAATAATTTTTGATGGGCCAAATGGCAAAATTGAATTTGAAAGAACTATTAATGAAATGCCAAAGCAACCAAAAGAAATTAAGCCACATCCTTATGGTGTTGAGATTGGTCTCTTAAGGAGAATGCTTTCAACTACAAAAACAAAAACTCTTTTGCAATTTTTGACTTCTGAATTTTGTAGGGTTGGAAGGAGATCAGCCGAACAAATTTGTAAACTAGCAAAACTTGAATTGAATAGAAAACCACAACAATTAACACATGAAGAATCAGAAAGGCTACATAAAGCTATGCAGTTAGTCAAGCTCATCGCTCCTCCAACAGACTGTCTTTCTCCTTTAGGCGAAAAGCTTATAATGGAAGGATTGAAAAAAGAAACAGGTGCTGAATATGTGGTTGCTGTCACAAGACCACCCAGTGTCTATCGTGGCAATCCTTTTCAAGTTGAATGTGGTCTAGCTTATGGGGGCAATTTACCACAAGACCAAACAGCTCAACTCTTGAGATTTGCCAACAAAGTCCCATTGCTATATCATCAAGCAGACTGTGCTTTAACTGAAGCAGCAATAGAAACAGATTTTCGTCGCTACGGCTTATCACAATCTCAAGGTCAGCTACCAGTTGGACCTTTAGTTATTTTTATACACTTTGCTTCAGTTTGGGTTCCTTTCACTTCTGAAGGAAAACAAGCTATAGCAAAATATCCAGAAATTATTCGTGAAGTTAAGCTTGCTCTTCAAGATGCTGGGAGAAAGCTCGCAAGCTATGTTAGACAAATAAGAAGAGAAAGAGAATTAAAAATGAGAAAAGAATTGTTTGGAAAATACATACCAGAACTTGCGGAATCTTTAGAAAAATTAACTGGAGAACAAAAACAAAAAATAATTGAAGAATTAGAAAAAATGATTAAAAGAGGTGAAGAAAGTGGAAAAGAAGAAGGAGGAAGTGAAGAAGCGTCTTGAGAACTTAGGCAAAAAGATTTTGGATGATATTAAAAATGGAAGGAATCCAAGTCTAGATGTTCCAATAAGAGCTTTGAGTAATGTCAAGTTTGATGAAAAAACAAAAATGCTTGTTTTAGGGAATGCAACAGCCAAAAGATATTTTTTCAACATAGCCCATGTAAGGAAGTTTGTACAAACTGTAGAAGCGGCAGCCCTTTCGAAAGAATTGTTAGAAGTGAATAAACATTTGAGTTTGAGAGAAGCTTTTTATAGAATGAAAAGAACTTTGCCAGGATCAAATATAAATCTCGTTGATGAGCAAACAGAGTCAAATGAAGCAATAGAAGACTTGGAACTAATAGTTGATGCTTCAAGAGAGCAGCTCCACATAAATGCGAATAAAATGGGTTCTGTTGCTGGAAAAGTAGTGATTGAAGATAAGGGAGATATTGTTGATTGGAGCAAGCTTGGCTCTGGAGGTTGGAGCATACCATCAAATGTGGAAGACATAGTTTTCAAGAGAGTTGATGCAAAATTTGTGATCTACATGGAGAAAGCTGCTGAATGGGAAAGGTTGCATGAAGATAGAGTGTGGGAGAAATTGAAGTGTGTAATTGTTAGTTCTCAAGGACAAGCAACAAGAGGAGTGAGAAGGCTCCTTCAAAGGCTTCACTTAGAGCATAATTTACCGATTTATGTCTTGACGGATTTCGATCCCTGGGGATTTTATATTTATTCTGTTATTAAATTTGGTTCTATTTCTTTAGCCCATATTTCAGAAAGACTTGCAATTCCGGAAGCGAAATTTTTGGGCTTGACGGCTGATGATGTAGAAAATTATGATTTGAAGAAACATTTGATAAAGTTTAAAGAAATTGATTTCAAAAGACTGGAGCAAATAAAAAATTACGAGTGGTTTAAGAATAACAAAGAATGGCAAAGGCAATTTAAAATGATGAAAGAAATGGCAGCAAAAGCTGAGTTGGCTGCACTCTCTTCAAAAGGAATAACCTTTATTTCTGATAAGTATCTTCCAGAAAAAATAAAGAACAAAGATTTCTTAGATTGAAAGTTTTAACTTTTAAAAGGTAAACTCTTAAATTGAATAAGAGTTAAATGAACAAAGTAGCTTTAATTTTACCAGCTTACAATGAAGAGAAAAATATAAAAAGTGTTATAAGCGAAGCTAAGAAATTCTTGCCTAATTCGATGATAATTGTGATTGACGATGGCTCTGTAGACAGGACTTTTGAAATTGCAAAAAAGTCTGGTGTTATTGTTTTGAGACATGAAAAGAATAAAGGTAAAGGTGAAGCTATAAAAACAGGCTTCAATTATTTGAAGGGAAAAGATGTTAGCTACATCATAATTGCAGATGCGGACAGACAATACAAAATAAAAGATGTGCCAAAATTTATCAAAGTCTTGAAAGAAGAGAAAGTAGACTTCGTGATGGGAAAAAGAGATTGGTCGAAAGTACCTTTAAGACATAGGCTTGGAAACTACATTTGGAGGACGAGCTTCAATATTTTGTTTGGTCAAAAGATGGAAGATACAAATTGCGGATTTGTTGCATTTTCTAGAAAAGCTATGGAAAAAATTAAAGATGATATTCATGGTGGCTATATTCTTGAAGATCAAATGCTGATTTCGGCTGTAAAAAATAAATTAAAAATAGCACAAGTTCCTGTGACAATAACTTACAATAAAATTTCAGGAATTCTAAGAGGCTTGAGAATGGTTTTGGGTGTTTTGATCTTTGTGATCAAAGAAGGGATAAAGTACAGGTTAAAGAAATAAATTTAAAAACCAATAAATAAAATCGAGGGACGGTAGCTCAACCCGGGAGAGCAACCATTTGGCTCTAGATCGCCTGAAGAGCGATGTGTTGTGGGTTCAAATCCCACCCGTCCCATTTTTTTAATTGAATTCTTAATTATTACTTATGAAAATTACAATTGTTCAACTTGGCAAAATTCCAGAAAATATTTTGACTGCAATAACTTCAGAATTGAGAGAAACTCTTAACTTGATTACAGAAACAACAGAACCAATGGAAATTCCAAAAGAAATTTACAATTCACTTCGTCATCAATATCCAGCACCACTTGTGCTTAAGTTCTTGTCAGAAAGATTTCGAGGCAAAGTTTTGGGGATAACTGATAAAGATCTTTATGCTGAATCTCTGAACTTTGTTTTTGGTCAAGCTTATTGTCCAGGAAATTATGCTGTTGTTTCGATCCATAGGCTTGACCCCACTTTCTACAAGCAAGCTCCTAATGAAAAAATTTTGATGGAAAGGGCAGTCAAAGAAGCAGTTCATGAAGTTGGTCATATGCTTGGTTTAGACCACTGTACAATTTCAACATGTGTGATGAGTTTTTCAAATACAGTCGGCGATGTGGACAGGAAAAAGAAAGAGTTCTGCCAAAGTTGTTGGAAGAAAATCTTGGTCTGATTCTAGAAAAGTTTTTAAAACCTAATAAAGTAAAATAGTTGTATGATGGAAAAGATTTGGGAAGGAGAGTTAATAGAAAATAGGGTAATAATTTGGGATAGAGATGCTGTTAGACTTTATGATGATTCTGGTTACGGTAAGCCTGTTCCTGAGGAAAATCCTCAAAGACTTGAGTTAGAATTGGTGGAAGCGGCTTATCTTTTGGAGAAAGGAAAAATCAAGGTTTTTGTAAAAGAAGAAAATAAGAAGAGGTACATAGATTTGAAAGAGATGTTGGAAATTTCAACGAAAATAGTCAATCAGTTTCATCCCCAGTTTGTGGTTTATCGTGACTTGAGAGAAAGGGGTTACTTAGTTAAAACGGGCTTTAAATTCGGGGCTCATTTCAGAGTTTACGAGAGGGGTGTGAAGCTCATTAGAGGTCCAAAAGCACCACATGAACACACGAAATTTGTTGTCCATGCAGTCCCAGAAGAATCTGCTTTTTCTTTACCAGAAATGTCAAGAGCAGTAAGGCTCGCTCATAACATAAGAGCTACTTTCGTGTGGGCAGTTGTCGATAGGGAGAATGATTGTACTTATTATGAGATCAAGCGATTGACACCATAGCCAGTGATTCTATGGGAAGAATAAAAACTTCTTTTATCAAGAAAATAGCAAGAAATTTATTGGAGGAAAATGCTGATAAATTCACCACAGATTTCGAAACCAACAAAAAAATTGTTTCTCAACTAGTTGACATAAATTCGAAAAGAATAAGGAATATAGTGGCAGGCTACATAACTTCTTTGAAAAAGAAAGAGCTAAAATAAACTTATTCTTTTTCAAACATAATTTAAATTAAGGGACTTTTGATGAAAGGTCAAATAGACGAGTTCGCATTAATTCTTTTAGCAGGTTTAATCCTCATAGGTATTTTGGTTGTTGTTTGGAGTTCTCAAGCATCAACTCAAATAACAGTTATGCCAGAATCGAAACATTTGACAATAGCAAGGGGATCTTCTTCATCTTTCTACATTTTCATTAACGGCACGGCATACAACATAAGTTTGAGAAGTTCTGGAGAAATTGCTAGTTGGATAAGTTTTGAAAGAAGCAAACTGAATGTAGAAAAAGAAGATAAAGTCAAAGTTTTTGTGAATGTTCCACTTTCAGCATCTTATGGCACACATTGGGGCGAAATTTATGTTGAAGCTCTAGGCTTCAAGAAAATAATTCCAATTTCGGTTGATGTGTCTACACAAACAAAAGAAAATACAATTCCAATTTCATTTGGTGATTTTTCAGTTGGCTACATTATTGGTGAAGAAACTATTGCAGAAAGAACAAATCTTAATGTTGAAAAAAGTTATTTCTCCGAATTTCCATCAAGTTTTGCTGCTTTAATTCCAGAAGAAAAGCTTCCACTGATTTCAAGAGGTTATTTGCAAATAATTGTAGATCAAACAAACTCTTTAGGAAATTTGAGAGTTGAATTTAATGACAATAATATTTTTGATAAAAAAGTTGGGGTCGGGGAAGTGATAGTGGAAATTCCAAAAGAATTGATCAAGAAATCAAATTCAGTATTCTTGAAAACTAACACTCCGGGTTTTGTTTTCTGGTCAAGTTCTTTTTACAAAATAGCGTTGGTGAGATTTGTGGTTGAATACAATGGAACAATTTTCAGGGAATTCAACTTTTCTCTTGAAGAATTTGAAGTCAAGAATTATAAAGATGGTAAAATTTCCCTCTTTGCAAAAAAATATGAAATGGGCTTGCCCCAAAAGCAAGCAAAGTTGATAATAAAAATAAACGGCAAAACAGTTTACGAAGATGTACCACCATATTATCTTGTTGAAAGACTTGGTGAAAAAATTGAGCTCAATCCTGGCATAAACACAATTTCATTTTCTACAGAAAAGGGAGGATCTTATTTGCTCGAAGAAGTCACCTTAACAATTTATCAATACTAAACTAAGAGGAGAAGTCTGAAAAGATCTCTAATTCCTGTTGAAGCACCTAGAACACCTATCATAAGTTTGACATAATTTTTGATTTCTTTTTTCCCCCTCAATTTATCTAGTAGCGTTAAAATCAGTAAAACTACGAGAGCCTTTAAAAATATGAAAGATATGGGAGTAAAAAATTTGATTATAAATTTTGGCAACACATGCATCTCTTCATAACCAAAGAAACTTATTCCAACAAAAGTGACCGTAGCATCAAAAGTTTGAACTAAAAAAACAGCTTTGTTTTCTCTTTTCCATCTCACAGCTTTTAGCAATATTAACCAAGGTAATAAAAAAATTGAAACAAGCAATAAAGAAAGCAGATTTATGACTTTAATTAAAAGAATTGCTAAGACGGGCAGAGATAATAAAATTCCAACAAGAAGAGTTACTTTGAAATAAGGTGTTTTGAACTTTTTCTGGAATAGAACTGAAAAAAACAAAATTAAAGAAAAAAGGAAGCCGATTGTTAGATAAATTAAAGGAGTAACCAAAAAAATGCTTTCAAAGATGTTTGCGTCAACAAAAACTCTTAAACAGCTACCAAGAAGTATGAAAGGAATGAAAGCCAAAGCCAAATTTCTATCTACTTTAATTTTCATTCTTTTTAAAAATAGGAAGAAAAGGTAAGAAGTTAAAACAAAACCAAGCGAATATACAAGAGTGTTTAAGAGAGTGTAATGTGGTTGTGGCATGATTAGGAAGTTTAAAAAGTCTTTCAATTGCTCTAGCATAAAAACAAAATTGTTTTGCTCTATTAAATTTTTGGAGAAGTGGGTCCGTTGGGAGTTGAACCCAATTCTCCACCGTGTGAGGGTTCCGCAATTTTGGCGTCCTACCGTTAGACCACGGACCCAATAATATTTATTTGAACCTATAAATTTAATTCATGATTTTATCTGGAGAAGAAATTCTAGAAAGAATAAAGAAAGATAAGCTTATAGAAGAATTTATTGATCTTGAAGTGCAGTTGCAGCCATCAAGTTTTGATTTGACTCTAAGAGAAGTTTATAGCTTGAAAAATTTTGGGAAAATAGATTTCTCAAATCAAGAGAGGAAATTACCAGAACTGGAAAAAATTGAATTTAAGCAAGGTTGGATCAAACTCAAGCAAGGTTGCTATATAATAACTTTCAATGAAATCGTGAACATGCCGAGCGACTTAATGGCTTTTGTAAGATCAAGGTCTTCTCTTATCAGGATGGGAGCAACTATAGTTTCTTCTCTTTGGGATCCAGGATATCGTGGAAGAAGCAATAGTTTGCTCGTTGTTTTTAACAAGAATGGAATAAAAATAAAGAAAAATGCAAGAGTGGCACAGTTTGTTTTCTTTAAGCTGAGCAAACCAACAAAACATCTTTATTCTGGAATTTACAAAAATGAAAACATTTCAAAATTCGCTTAAATTTTTTTGAGACAAAAATTTTTGTTTTTTGATTTCAAAATTTGAATCAAAAATGGGCTTACCGTAATTTCCATCATACCCCGGCTGATACTTTACTTTTCCTTCCCTAACTTTTATTATAGCATCGGCAATTTTTTCATTAGTAACTTTTAGCAATTCTTCTTTTGGCACTTCAAGTAAAACATTGAGCTCATTTCCAAACTTTTCTATCAGCTTGTTATACTCTTCCAAAACTTTTTTTGAATATAATTCTCCAGTGCCCCAAGCAAAAGAAATTATTTCGTATAATGGAAGCAAAGTTTTGAAAGGAATTGTGTTTTTTGGCACGAAACCTTCCGGCCTGTCAGCTAGTTCTTCAACTCTTTGCAAAACACCAATAGTAAGCTTTCTATGACATCTTGGACATATGTTGCTCAATTTGATAGCATCTTTAGGATGCAAACACACTTCACAATTTCTGTGTCCAGAAAAATGGTATTTTCCATAGTTCGGATCGACTTCTATAGTGTACAAAAACTTTTTTTCATCTTTATTTTTAATTATGTCGAGTATTTCCCAATAAGTTATCTTTTTTAAATCAAAAACATTTGCTTCCCTTCCCAAGCGCCATGGGTGTGGTGAATGAGAATCACTATTGCTAAGCAAAGTAACTTCATCAAGCGAAGACAATCTCCAGTTCATTGCTGGATCACTGCTCAAACCAGTTTCCAAAGCAAAGATATGGTTAATTTGGTCTTGATAACATTCTTCTAAAGAATTGAAGCCTGATTTACTTCCAAAACAGCTCATCCAAGGAGTCCAAGCATGTGCAGGATAAATTAAAATGTCTTTGCTGATTTGAATTAAAATTTCTACAAGATGTGCTGCGCTTAAATTTAAAACCGGTCTACCATCAGAGCTTAAATCACCATATTTTTTCAAACTATCAATTATTTGTTCAGCAACTTCAAAACTTGGAGCATGAATAACATGATGGACCCTTTTAATCATACCTTCAAATTCAAAATAAGTTGCAACTTCAGTAGTCAAAGTAAACAAAACATTGTTAAATTCAAAAAATCCACTGTTTTCTACAGGTTCCAATTTTTCTTTCAATTCTTCAAGCCACTTTGGGTGAGTGAAGTCACCAGTGCCGACCAAGTTTAAACCTTTGATTTTTGCCCCTTCACTAATACCATTTAAATTCATTTGCTTGCTAGTTGCTCTACTAAAAAATGAGTGGATGTGAAAATCGGCTATTATTTTCATTTATTTCACTCAAAAGAACCTTGAAACAAGAATAAAAGCTATGATGATGAAAAGCAACCAAAGCCAAGGTTTCCATACTATTACTTTACTTCCATCTAAAGGAGGAATTGGCAAAAGGTTGAAAAAAGCAAGCCAAGCATTTACATCAGAAATGAAGCTTAAGGCAGGAAAAGGATAGAAGATTAAAGCAAAAACTAAATTTACGGCAGGACCTGCTAAAGATATAATCCCGCTTTCAGGCACGGTAAGCCTGGTAACTCTGAATCCCCATCTTCCAAACTTGTAGGGCCTTATTATTACTGCCCCAGGAGCAAGTATTTTTATCCCAAGCAACATGAACAAAAAACCTAATGCTAATCCCAAAGGCCACATTTCATAAAAGGCTGAGCAATGGAACTTTATAGCAACAAACTTATGGGCTAGTTCATGAAAAACAAAAGCAAACACAACAGCAATCAAATAAAAGAAAAACAACTCAAACCTGGGAAAAGCAAAAATAAAGGAAATAGCTATAGTTGAAACAATTAAATCTTTCACTTCTTCTTTTGTGAATAGTTCTTTAAACATCATTATAATCATTTATCCCAAAAAATATTTTAAGGCTTCTTGAATGTTGCTCACTTCTTTCACTTGAATACCAACACTCTCACTTACATCAACTTTCTTTATCAAATATTCAGTTGTACAATACAAGATTGGCCCAATCTTTTTACATTCTCTTTTTGGTGTGTATGTTATTTGAGTTCCTTGGCCTTTTGGAACCAAGAAAATTTCTATTCCTGCTTCTTTTGCGGCTTTAGCTTTTTCTTCTATACCACCTACAGGTCCTATGGAACCATCAGGATTTATTGTTCCTGTTATTCCAACTTTTTGGTTAAGTGTTTTATTTTCCAATGCAGCTATTGTAGCTATAGTTAAAGCAGCCCCAGCTGAAGGTCCGCCTATAGCTGAAGCATTTGTCTCTATTTGGTAAATCAAATCAATTTTTGAAGTGTCTATGCCCGTGATTTGTTGAGCGACGGATTTTGCTATTTGAATAGAGTTTTGAGTGTCGATGAAGAAAAGCAAGTGATTTATGTCAGTGAGCACTCTTCCTTTGCCAGGAACAGCTTCAACTATCAAAGTAGTCAAAACACCATTTCCATTTTCATCTATAGCAGGTACAGGCAATTTAACAACATTGCTTTCAGAAATGGTTTTTCTTTCAAAGCTAGGGATCGAGACTTCAGTCTTGAGTTCTTCAAAATTGATTGTGAAAAAATTCAGAAAAGCTAGTGTTGCAATTAACAAGATAAGAATTATTACAAAACTTTTCATGTAAATCACTTTCTTTTTCTTGAAATAAAAAGCAGGAGGTCGCTCTCGGTGGATACAGCTTGACAAACTATTTACACCCAAGCTATCTTCTCCGTCCTGTTTACCATAAGCGCTTGTCTACCCATCTTACAGTTGCTCGATTCCTCGCCTGGCTGGGTTCGATGGGAAGACAGCCCTATGGGACAAGACTTCTCAGTCGATAGCTTGGAATAGTTTGCCAAAGCTGTACCGCCCTCAAGCTGTGGTCGGCCATTTAGACCATTTGCCACTGGCTTTTTGCCAGTAGAGAGGGCCTAGCTCTCCGACCAGGGACCTCCTGCAAAAAGAATTAAACTCAAAAGTAAATTTAAACTTTTTTGTTTTCAAGTGAATACCTTAGGGTGGTAATTTTTTTAAAGAGAGTAAGATTTAAATACTTTGATGTGTCTTTACATAGACATATAGGGTGAAAAAATGGAATTCGAAGAGTTTGATGATACTTGGGAAGAAGAGGAAGATTGGGAAGAAGAGGATTGGGAAGAAGAGGAAGAAGAGGAAGAATGGTAATTCAATCTTTTTCTCAATTTTTTAATTTTTTTATTTTTCTTTAGCTCTGAATTCTATTGAGTAATTTTTCGTGGTGTTCTCAATTTTCACTCAAAACTTTCTTTTTACAGTTTGTTCATTTACTTGGAGATCAAAAAATCAAAAAAGGAAGTTGAAGAAGTTTTTAAAATTTATCACTTAGCAATGATCATTTCTTAAGCAACAGAAGCCTTTATATGCTCATCTATATATTATATTGAATTAAGGTGAAGAGATGGTAATATTTGAAGGAACTCTTGGTCTGGGAGTAGGGTTCCTTCTAGCTGTAGCTTTGGCACAATATGCAAAGATCAAGATAACAAAAGGATGGCAGTTAATGGCTGTTGCTGCAGCTCTCTTCTTATCAGTGGCGGCATGGTCAGCTCCAGCTGTTGTAGCTTACCTATCACCACAAATTGGCTTGCTCAGAGAAGCTTTTGAGCTTGTTGCATGGCTTCTAGCTTTGCTAGGAGCTCTACTCATAGTCTATGAAACATTGATAGAAGTATTCTAGAAGCATTTAGTTCAGCTTTCTTTCTTTTTTTATTTAGATTTTTTTAGACTCTATTGAGTTGTTACAAAAGTTTTCTGTTTTTTATTGAAATCAAGAGAAAATCTTGTGCAGGGGGTGGGATTCGAACCCACGAAGGCACTAAGCCAGCAGGTTTCTTTCATCTTGAAATCAAAGCTCAACTTGACTTGAGCCTGCCGCCTTTAACCGCTTGGCTACCCCTGCTCAATAATTAATTTTAAAAAATGGTAATGGAAAAAGTTTACTCAAGGGACTGAATTTCTTGTTTGAGTTTATCAATTTGCGATTTAAGTGTCGAAAGAGCATCTTCCATTTCTTTGGACTTATATTCTATTCTTTCTTCCATTTCTTCATATCCAGTTGGTTTGAGTAATTTTGAGTCTAAGGAAGCTACCTTTTCTTCCATTTTTTTCACATTTTCTTTTATAGTTTCTATAATTTCGCTCTTTATTTTTTCACTTTCATCAAGAACTGAAAAAGAGTTTTTGATTAGGCTTAAAAGTGTTCTGAGCTCTTCTATCATGCTCAAGATTTCTTCATATCTCTCTAGTTTTATGAAAAGAGGCACAGACTTTTTCAATTCTTCAATTCTTGTTCTTTTTTCAAGTTCTTTCTTTTCCATTCTTACTTGAACAGGGCTTTCTTCAACTTTTGGAACTGGCAAAGCTTTTTCTTGAACTTCTATTTTTCCTAATTGTTGCTTGATTTCATCAATTGTCGGAAGCTTTATCTCTTCATTTTCTTGAACTTCTTCTCTCTTAACTTCTTCTTTCTTCCTACCAAATAGCATGGAACCAACTAATAAATTATTTTGCAAACCAAGAATATAAGTTTAAGTGCGCTGGCCGGGATTTGAACCCGGGTCTCCGCCGTTCAGCTTTAATTGGCAGGGCGACGTCTTAGACCAGACTGGACTACCAGCGCATATATAGTTTTTAAGTGAAGAGTTGTTAAAAAAATTAAAATTATTCTCGAAAAATTCCACCAAATCCTTCTAGAGCTCTGTTTTCTTCTTCTTTAATTTTGCTTATCACTTCCTCTTTTTCTTCACCGCTGACTTCTCTTGCTATTTCTAGAATTTCACCTGTTTTCTCATTTTTTACTTTAACTTTTTCTAAAGCCCTTTTACACTGCTCTTCTAAGCCAGAGATGTAACAATAAATCCCTTCTCTTCCGTTCAAGCTTTTAGCTTCTTTGAAAATGATGCTTGCTCTTGAGACCACATCATCTTTTAACAACAAATCTTTAACTTTTTGCAAGTTCTTTTGCTCAATCGAAAGCACGATTTCCATCTTTTCACCTCATTTTTATTTTGTATGCTAGATTTTAATTCTTAAGCCCCAGGAGGGATTCGAACCCTCGACCTACTGCTTACGAGGTTCGGCTCATCTCAGCCGCTCTACCACCTGAGCTACTGGGGCCTAATCTATATTTCTTTTCACAACCAATAATAATTTGTTAGGTTTAAAAGGGGAGGAGAAGATGCAAGAAGCAATGCTTTGGCATAGGGAAAGAAATGGTGTGCGATGTGATCTTTGTCATGCTAATTGTTTTATTGCTAAAGACAAGCTTGGTTTGTGTCAAGTGAGGAAAAATGTAAACAACAAGCTCTACACTTTAAATTACGAAAAAGTGGTTGATGTAAGCGAAGAATGGATAGAAAAGAAGTTTTTGTTCCATTTTTTGCCAAAAACGAAAAGTCTTTCTGTTTCAACTTTGGGTTGCGATCTAAACGAACATTTCTGTATAGATGATTTTGTTTTAACAAACTTGCAAGCAAAAAAGCTCAGTCCAGAAGATGTGGTAGAAATGGCTGAAAAAAGGAAGTGTAGTAGTATAGCCTATTCTTTTACAGACCCTACAATTTCTTTTGAGTTTGCTTTCAAAATTGCCAAGTATGCTTATAGGTCCAATCTTAAGAATGTTTTCGTGACGAATGGTTATTTAAGCGAAGAAGCTGTGAAAAAAATAGCTAAATATCTTGATGCAGCAAGCGTGAGGTTGAGAGCATCGGGAAGTAAAGAATTCATGAAAAGGTACAGTCTAATTCCGGAAATTTCTCCAATCATAAGTACATTAAAACAAATGAAAAAACATAGGGTATTTTTTGAGATTGCCAACACCATAATCCCACAAATTGGGGATGATGTTGAAGAATGTAGGAAATTGGCTGAAATAATAAACACTGAATTTGGTTCGGAAGTGCCTTTCCATTTGCTACAATTTTATCCAAATCCCAAATTTTCTGGATTACCGATGACACCAGTTTCTTTACTAGAAAGGTGTGCTGATGTTGCCAGGTCAGCAGGCTTGAGGTTTGTTTATATAAGCAATGTTCCAAAACATCCTGACCAAAACACTTACTGCTATAATTGCAGGGAGCCTTTAATAGTAAGAGAAAACTTGGTTGTGAAAAAGGTAAATCTAACTGAAGGTAGATGTCCAAACTGTGGGCTTAAGATAAACATTGTTTTGAAGTAGGGAAAAGGATAAATTGGCAAGAAAACTCATTTATTTTGTGAAGATTTTAGCTTTAGTTTCATTTTTATTCACTCTACTCTTATTTTCTTCTATAGGTTTTGCTCAAGTTCAGTACTATGGGATAGATGTCATTTTGAATGAAGAAGGAAAAGCTAAAGTCAAGCTCACCATAACTTTTCCTAAACCAGAAGAAAGTTTTGAGTTTAGTTTGATAGGGAGAATAGAGAAATTCAATGCAAGCAGCCTTGGAGTACCACTGGATTGTAGCTTAAGCTCTGGTGCTGTCAGTAATTTCAAATGTAAGCTCAATCTTACTCAAGAAAGAAGAACAATTGAATTTAATTTTGAAACACTAGATTTTGTAAAAGCTTTTGATGAAAAGAATTATGTGTTTGATGCAGAGTTAGGGTTGAAAATGGATGTTGAAAGTGTTTTTGTTTCTGTTAAGCTTCCGGAAGGGTTTTCACTTGTGGGAGAAGAAGTAAAAGAAAGACTTTCTTTCCCGAAGAATGTTACAATTCTAAGCGATGGCAGACATCACATAATAACTTGGAAGCTTTTGAATGTATCCTCAGCACAAGAGCTCAAATTTAGAATAATTTACGAAAAAATAAAAACAGAAAAATTTTCGCAAGTTTTCTTCTATTCTGGAATTTTGATAGTTCTCGCAACTTTCATTTCAATTTTTGTTTATTTCAAGTTCTTAAAGAAGCCCGAGAAGATCATACTTTCTGTTCTAGATGAGTTTGAAAGAAAAGTTATGGATGCAATTGTTGCTGCTGGGGGTGATGTAAGCCAGAAAAAAATAGTTCAAGCAACAAATCTTTCCAAAGCAAAAGTTTCTAGGGTTGTTAAGAGCTTGGCTGAACGAGGCTTAATAGAAGTGGAAAAACTGGGAAGGACGAACAGGCTCAAAATTGTGAAGAAAAAGTTCAAGTTTTTCTAAAAGGAAAAATAAGCCAAAAAATTAAAAAATAAGGCTTATTTTTGTATTAGAAACAATTAGCAATTTTTTAATTTAAAAAAGGGCGAAAAAAGTGAGTCTAAAAGAATGGTTTAAATTTTGTGTAAACTGTTTCAAGAAATTTATATATAGCTACCGAAACCTTAATTTTATTTAGAAATTCCCGAGACTGCTCAGTATAGTTCTCGCTATACTGGGCAGGTAGGAAAAAAATATGAGGTAAAAATATGAAAGAAAAGATAATTGCAAGCTTGATGGCTGCATTGACCGCTCTTACAACAGTTTACCCAGCCTTGGCAGTAACCCTAGCAGACTTTCCCGGTTTCTTGGGAAAGCCTGTTGAAGATTTCTTGATAGTAATTGGAGCGGCTGCCAAGCCTGAGGATGTTGTAGGAGCAGCAGATGTAGCAATTGCTTTAGCTGTTCAATCCACAGAAGAAGTAGCAGTGCCAGGAGTTTCTGCAGCTGTTGAAGGGAAAGAGCAGTCAGTAGCACTTGGTAGTTCAATCTCAGTTGAAACCTACACAAAAACTCAAGTGCCATTATTGAAAAGAGAAACCATAGAATATGAAGACCAAAGTGCTATGCTAATAGAAGAGATAACACTTCCTGGTGCTAAAGTGAAGCATGACGATGAGCTTAACGGAACTATATATGTAGATTTAACAGATTTAACAGGAAAAGAGTTGATTTACACAGTAAGGTTTACAAAAGAGTTAAATTTAGCAGGCAGTAGTGACAAAGCCTTGAAGCTGAAACTGTTTGGTCAAGAGTTTTCAATAGTAAACACCACAA
>Ga0105162_1000179_pt1 | contig 42713 bp, 34 predicted proteins | sample JNZ201metaG_FD_81532 | JGI IMG/M metagenome (GOLD analysis project Ga0105162, IMG submission 81532) | Hot spring microbial communities from Jinze hot spring, China to study Microbial Dark Matter (Phase II) - JNZ 20120812A | ecosystem: Environmental > Aquatic > Thermal springs > Hot (42-90C) >...
CATAATCCTCCGCTCCTACCAGCGATTATGAATACGTTGGCTTATCGTAACTCCATAACCCACGTCTTCTCATACTCCAGTCTTGATGGTGTTTACTATTCTAGGTTTGGTCTTATAAGATATGCACCATTAAACTCAATCTTACCAGTCCGTACTTTTAAAGAGAGAATTATAGTAAATATATGGTTCTATGGAATTGCTTGGAGTTTTGCTTAAACATGATTAAATCTACTAAGAGTAAGTAATGGATTCTTCTTTCTTAAGAAGTTTCTAGCTTCTACTCTATTAGGTTTTATCAGCTGTTTCCCAGTTGCCTTGAAGATATACTACATGTCATAAAGCTCCAACATTTACACATTTTAACTTCATTTGCTGGTTCAGATGTTACAGTTTCCCATTTTTAGGGCTTATTAATCTTGAAACGTGTTTGTCACACTGTTATTGGTATGTTTGTGTTGGTTTATATGGGGTTTCAATCCTTATAGTTTATGTGTAGAGTTACTTGTAGGGTTTGTTTAGGGTTGAACCTCTTATTAATTCATGTTTAAGGGTTATTAAGCCCTTTACAGTTTAAGTTGAAGTTAGCTGGCGGCTTAATAGATTATTATCTTGACTTAATCTTTAGAGTTTCTTAACTGCTCATGGATTCACATAAAAGCCTATGGAGATATTGACATATGCTTTCAGAATTAGAATAGATTTAAGGTTATAGCGTGGATGAGGATGGAGCTTATGGGTAGTAGAGTATTCATGTTTTATAGTTGGTGTTGAACGTGAATTAATATTTGTAACAGTCTACGTAGTCGTACAGTCTTAGAAGTATTGATGATTGTTGGAAAATTAGGTTTGATGTTAAATACGTAAATGATGAAGGGTCCTAGTATAGATGTTTGAATGGATTAAGCAAAATAACATGAAAACCTTAGAATATACTTGAACAAGTATTCAAATCATTAAACATAGAATTAAAAAATTCAATAATTTCAAAGGAAAATAACAAGAACAATAAGCTAGCTACATAGCTTCACATACATACACAACCTAACAACAAGCATAAAACAAGGAGTGATGATAGTGTGGCAAACATCTTGAAACTACCTTGTGAGCTCAAGCAATCAATTACATGTACTTCTCACATCTAAAGTTCACAAAGCCCTTAAGGCTATTTAATCTCAGATATTCATTCAACATTGTAAACATTGTCTAAATAACAATTTCAAAAATATCTTATCCTTTCAATACTATTTAGACTTGTTCATTCATTTCATAACTAAAGTTAGGATTTCTAAGCAGAATTTTATAACGGCCACCATGACTATTTAGTAGCACGACCACATCGAGTACAGAAAACAGAGCCTTCAGGTATTTCAGCTCCACAATAGCTACATTTTACATATTTTACTGATGGAAGTAATGTAAATCTCCTCTCTCTAATACCTTCATATTTCTTAGCTACTAGAACTGCTACTTCAAGCAGTATAATCATAGGTATGAATAGTGCTAAATCAGCTAATGGACCGCCATTAGGTGTTATAATCGCTGTAAGTATAAACAATACTGCATATATGTATCGTCTTCTTTTAGTTACAATGGTAGTATCTATAAAGCCAAGCTTTACAAGAATAACAAAGATAACTGGTATCGTAAATGATAGTCCAGTCATTAAAACTGTAAAGAATATTACATTGTAGAAATCAATTACAGAAATGAATGCTTGAGCACCAACTATATAATAGAATGGAAGCATAGCCCATATTAAGAATGGACATAAAATGAAAAAGCCGAAAAGCCCACCAACAATGAACAGTATTGTGAATGAGGTTATGAATGGATATATCATTTTTCTTTCATGTGGATATAGAGCAGGATCTATAAACTTGTAAGCTTCATACGCTATAACAGGCATAGATACAATTACACCGAATAATATTGATGTTAAAACATAAAGTTCAAGAGGAGCAGTAATCTCTACAGCTATAAGCTCTATTCGAGTTGAGTTTAAGGAATGGAATAGAAATGAGGATTCTAAAATATATGATCTAATATTTCTAAGAATTAAGCCTATTAAAGGCTCATAGAAGCCTAAAGGATCCTTTATAAAGTCGATGTTTGCCGGAAGAACCATCATTGCAATGGATGACATTAATAAACAGTATACTACGACTTTTAATCTAGCCTTAAGTTCTTCAATATGCTCTGAGAAAGCCATTTCATTAGACAATATAGACCACATTAAATGCTATCTACACTAAGGTTTTAAACTTTTAGGCCTAGCTTAAACATGACTTATTTTCAATAATATTAATAAAGCTGTTTAAGCTAAGCTTAAGATTAGTTAAATTGCGGTAAACTACTAAACTACCTAGCACGTGTCTTCTCAAGTATTTCTTGTACTATTTGTTCACGTGTTTTACCTTCAGTTTTTATACCGAGATTTTTAGCAATTTCTATTATTCTTTCATCTGTTGTTGAAGATTTTTTAATTTCATCCTCAATACCTTTAGAAGCCTTTTCAAACTCCTTCTTCGCTAGTCCTATTGATCTAGCAAGCTCCGGAAGCTTCTGAGGACCCCATAGGAATATAACTACTATTAACACAATCACGATAATCCATTCCCAATTCATTATCGCTAACGGTATCACAATTCCACCTAAATATAACTTTAGAAAGATGAATTTAAACTTATCTATCTTAATAGTTAATTACTTATCATACTAGACTTAAATTAGAAGTTGTAAAGCAAATTAAACTATTTAAACTTACATATTGGGTGTTTTAAATTGTTTCATGCTAGATATGATTATTAGTGATATGATGTTACTGGACTTATCAGATTTAATTAATAAAATTGATGAGTTCTTTAACGCTCTTGAACAGATAGCATCAGAATTTTTCACTCGTGCAAATCTACTTATCTTAGCAATTGCAAGAATATCCTATATTACGTTAGCTACAGCCGGCTTTCTATTGTACTTTTCAGGTATTGATAGGTATAGAGGGAAAAATCTGATGATAGGTGGACTAATCTTAGCATTAATAACAGAGTTTATGGGGGCAGCATAATTATACATCTAAAGTCACTATGGTGTTACATCTAACCTATATCTTATCCTTAAAAGCTAACCATTTTTAGCTTATTGGAAATATTCTTGTACTCTTAACTTTAGCCTTCTCCTCATAGCTTAGATTCCTGCACTTCTAAGGTCTTCTACAAATTATTCCAGTATCTTTAAGTATATTTCATACATGACCCTTATCTCTTAAAGTCTTTTACTAAGTGCTATAATGGAATCCTAACATCTCGGTTATTTCTAGGTATAAGACTGAATCTTTAGAATTAACCATACTCTTTCTACTCTACTTGCTTATCTTTACTTTCATCTTAATTTTAAACTTATTCTTGGGAAATTATACACTTTATAATGCTCATCCTATTTGTATATGCCTTCTAAATATAAGCTTTGATAAGATTCCTGTATGAGAATCCCATCAGATCTCACTATATGTCCCTTCTATACTCATGAAATCTTGGTTTTACTTAGAAAGTCTTTTAACACTACTTTACTAATCTCAGAAAACATAAGCCTCTAGATCCCTAAAATATAGTATTCTAGCAAATATGTAAGCATCATATTAAAATGGACTTAACTGATTACACTAATTTAAATGCTAGAGTGATTAAGCTGCATTAATGTCTCTACTCTACTTACTACTCTATACATATTCCAGTATACAGTTTTAGTTAGTTTAACAATTGCTGATGCCAATAATTCAGCTGTAGTTCTATCAAGGATTTCACTCACGCTTAAACCATTAATTTTACAGATAGATAGTAATTCCTCACATACTCTAAATATTAACCAAGACCTTAATAGTATAACTTTAACATACTTTCCCTCATACTCTTTAAATAACCTAACAGTACTAGCCAGTAATTTTCTAAAAATTTCTTCATTTATATGATTACCATCTATGTTTAGGAGGTGTTGAAGATGTTGAAAACATAGCTTAATACATTCATTAGAGTTTATAACAGCATCTACAAATTGTAGCTTATTTAATTTTCTCTCAGCAATGATTAATACTTCATAAGCTTGGTCAAAAGCAGCAGTCATCTCAACTCTACTGAAGTTCTCATTAGAGTTTATATAATTACATCAAACTAAGCATAATTATAAGTTAACATATTATCACGCATGAAAGTTACTATCATACCATAATGTAATTATATTAACTTTACTTGGAGATGCTTCTTCATTCTTAGAGAGGATGTTTATGATTATCCAAGTTCTGAATGTTTACCTCATATAATAGGAAATTCTAGTAATTGCTTATATACAATATAGCTAGATAAGATTATCCGGTAAAAAGCATTGTAAATTAAATAAATGGTCTTGTAAATAGTTAGTAAGCTTTTTAATCATTAAAGAATATTATAGTAGAATTATAGATACATAGTGATAATTATATAGTATAAGTTAAGTATACTGATTATGAGGAAATGGAAGGCAAATATACCGGAATCAGAAGGAACATACATATTAGTTATGGAGGTAGCTAGTGATTTTAATATTAAGATAGGATGTCTTGGAAAACATGAATTAAAAGAAGGAATATACATGTACGTAGGTAGTGCTAGAGGACCTGGTGGATTGAAAGCTAGGATTTATAGACATTTAAGATTAAATAAAAGAATAAGATGGCATATAGATTATTTAACGGTAAATCCAAAGGTTAAGATTAAAGCTGTATTTTACCTTAAATCCAAGACTTTACTTGAAACCATAGTAGCTAGGAGATTGCTTAGCAGTAATTTTTTTGAAGGAGTAATAAAGGGATTTGGATGTACTGATAGGAAAAATAGCTATACACATCTGTATAAGTTGAAGAATATAAATTCAATTGAAGAATTAATGAAAGAATTAATGAGAATAGTTGGAGATATACGTCGTGGAGAACAAGGATTCATAATTATTAACGACACTACGTTGGTGTAAGATGAGATAAGTATTAGCTTTCACTCATCCTAATTCTTTTTACCTCGTTTATTATCATTAAAAACGGTGAAGCATATATATGTACTAGTGGGCTAAATGGAACATACATTACTAGAGTCTGTACAAGTATTGAATGAAATAATAGTAGGTTAATGTCAGGTATATGTTCTAATCTTAATGTGAATCCTGGAGGTATTACAATTACTTTTTCCTCAGTAATAAATGGAGAAAACCTCATCAAATTCCCAGTTACAATCACTAAAATTAACAAAAGAAGAACAATATAATTACCTAAACTTGAAACTGATCTTAAATAAATTAACCTATACATTACTAGGATTATTAGTGCTGTCATGACTACAATTCCAAGTATTGTTGGAAGAGTATATTTAAGAAATTCCTTAGGCGCTATCCATGTAAACCATTCTAGGGACCATACTCCAAAACCGCGAAGATGCCCAAATATTATGAAAAGCACAGGTATATGAAAAGCTATCCAAGACACTATCCAAAGCTTATATGAGCCTCTTAATAGCTTAAACTGCAATACATATCTTGAAATAGTTGATATTAAAGATTGTAAAACAATGGATAATGTTAACTCTTTAAGTGGTAATACATTATCCCTAACAAAAACGCTATATGTATGCTTAATCCATGAAGATATTTTAAGAGTTACACCTAAAGTAAAAACTATATAAGTAATTAATGGGAGAATTCTAAACGTAACTATTTCCAGATACTGAGAAAGCATAACTACACAACTAGAAGTAGCTTATAAAGTTACTTCTTTCACACCTATCTCATTAACTTAAGCTATCAACTACACATATACTATACATGTGAAACTCAAGAGTCTTCATATTTACCTTATGAACTTTAGCTTTATTTTAGTTTCTCTCTCTTATTTATGGTGTCAGTATGGTTAAAGTTGTTAGGTCTGTTAGCGAGAACTCCATTTACTATAGCTTTATGATGCTTACATATTTCCATTCATGTTCATCTAGAATGGCTTCGAATATTTTAAACTTCATTACTACAGGAGTTGTACATCTATATTATGTCTTACTTTAATCTCTCTATTTGAATTTAATAATAATGTTAGGTAATTACAGTTAATGATACAGGTTTAGGGAATAGTAGCTTAATGGAGAGAATAATATATTAGAATTGATAAAAATGTATAAGTAACTATTTGATTTCACAATTCATGTATTCGTCATAAAGCATCCTTCCTTATAATAGTTTTAGATATTAATAGTTTAGTTTCCATATTCTGAATTCATATCTTCACCTAATAATTTTAAGTATATTAGCACATATCCAGGATGAAGTGGAGAAATCTACATAGAAATTATTGACTCATAAATACTTATATTTTAATGATGGATGGAAATGATGATTTTGGATAGTAAAGTTGTGGAGTTAAAAAAATTCAGTTACTCCTTAAAAGATAGTACATATGCTAGTGGAATTGATAATAAAGTTATTATTCCTAGAAGCCATGCTGCCGGTGCCCAAGGTACTTCAGGATATGAGTATGGATACTTTACATAGGACATTCCCAATACTCCGGATATTAATGTTAAAACACCAATGATTGCTAGAGCTACTAGAGGATTCTTATTAACTTTTAGCTGTAATTCTGAGTTTTCTAAGGTTTCATGAGACCCTATAATGGCTAGTTCAACTATTGGAAATAGTTTAATAAACACGGTATAAATTAATGCTGCTATAGCATATCCTCCAATTATAAGTGAGAATTCAACCCATGTTGGTATATATATACCTAGTGGATACGGTAGCTCCGGTCTTAAAAGTACAGGAATAACTATTATAATCCTCTTAATCCATAATCCAATATTAATTAGAGTAGCAGCTAAAACAATAAGCTTTATACTGAAAAATTTAGGTATAAATGTATAAATTGAAAGCATAATAAATGGAATAGCTAATGTTATGATTACTACAAACCAATATAAGGCTGCATAATCTCCGAAAAAGAGAATGTTTGAAACCTCTTTTTCACGTGCTGGACCCAAATATCTTATTGTAACCTGCTCACATATCATGAAGTATATGTATATTGCTAAAACAACTCTAAGAAAATTGGATAAAATCCTAAATATTTGAGGAGTTATAAGAAATTCCCACTGGAAAATTTTTCTGAAAACAGCAGCAACCATTATAATTGTTGCAACACCTGAAGCAATAGCTCCGGTTACGAAATAAGGCCCGAAAAATGGATTATACCATCCAGGCCTAACCATTAAGCCGAAAACCCAAGATACAACAGTATGAACACTTACCATTATTGGAAGTATTGCTAGAGCAAGCCACCATGCTGCTTTCTCATGAGCTTTCCTGGATAATACATCATACTTATATCTTAATGAAGCTATTTTATACAACCATGATCTCTTTATAAGATGTTTAGCACATAATGCTATATCCTCCCTCATCGTTACATAAAGATATATTATTGTTGCTACTAGATATGTTGTTATTGAGGTCATATCCCACACTAGAACTGAAAGCCATCTTCCATAAGCAAACATATTAAGAACTCTTTCAGGCCTACCTAAATCAAAAAGTACATTCATAAAAGCTATAATTAGGCTAACAGCTGTTAATAATTCAGCCATTCTAACAATAGGCTTAAGAACTACAACTCTTAACAGTCTGACACCAGCAGAAATAGCTATACCAGCATGACTAACACCTATTAGAAAAACGAAATTAGCTATATATAATCCATAAATAACATAGTCTCTCATACCTGTAACTCCAAGTCCATAATATAACTGAATATACCAGGCATATAGAAACCACACAATAGTTACCGCTAATACCGAGATAAATATGTAAAATTTCCTTGATGTATATGTAAGAGGTCTTAATACTTTACTAAGTTCATTTCCACTATAACTCATTTAGATCCCCTATTAATATAGTAAATACGTGGCTTATATCCAAGATCTTCCCTAAGTCTGAATGATACGTTTTCCCTTATGAGCTTTGATACTTCGCTTTCAGGATCGTTTAAATCACCGAAATATCTAGCACCTGTTGGACATTCAACAACACATCTAGGTTTTAACCCACGTGTAACTCGATGAGGACAGAAAATACACTTTTCTACAACTCCAGCAGGTCTAGGTGGGAGAGCATTAGGATTTAGCTCACCTTCAGGTACTTGAGGCCAAACCCAATTAAAACGTCTAGCATTATATGGGCAGGCAGCCATACATAATCTGCATCCAATACATCTCCTATGATCTATCCAAACAACCCCAGTTTCAAGTTTAAAGGTTGCACCTACAGGACATACTTTAACACATGGTGGGTCATCGCATTGCATACATTGAACAGGTATATACCATTTACCCTCTTCGGTTTCGCTATAGCATTCATCACCAACATCTATATCAAGTATACCACGAGGTAAAGCGTAGACCTTAATATAGCTGAATCCAGAATTTCTACCTATATTATTCTCCTTAATACACGCATACATGCATATCCTACATCCAATACATTTAGATAGATCTATTACCATAGCGTACTTGGGAAATACGTTATTTTTAGAATCTATACCACTAGCTTCACTGCCAATCTTAATGGATTCTGTAAAAATTTTTGATGTAAGTAGGAGAATGGGAGCTGTACATAGTATTTTTAGGAAGCCCCTCCTACTTACATTACCCATTGCATCACCCTAAGTTAGGTTTAGCTAAAAAAAATATTAGAATAGCTATTAGTGCTAATAATAGAATGATATATTGGTATTTTGGAGGAATTGGGCTTGGAGTAGTTAATGGTGGCTGGAGAGTAACATCTTCCAGTCGTGATGGACGTACTATCCATGAGGATTCCCATGTATAATTAATTGTAGTGTGAACAGTTTCACTCCATAGATTAGGCTCTTTAGCATGGCATTGACTACACTGTATTGCTTTATCTTTAATTATTGTACCGTTTAGTAGGCATAGTGCTCCATGGTTTGGTTCAATGGGCCAGCTAACAATATGGCAGAGAGAGCATACCTTCGGTTCATCTCCAAGTTTACTATGATTACCTAAATATATGTATCTATGACATCCATAGCAATAAGGCTCTTGTGGTGAAACATATGGTGGAATGCTTAATGCTAGTATTAGTACAATACATAATCCTAGAAGTAGAACTATAATAAGACGTGGGTAATCAGTAAGTACTTTAACAATACTCATAAAATCACCTCCTATAATAGTTTAATAATCATAATTACACCCCATCTAAAGATTTAGAAATAAGCTCAGTTAAATCACATATAGATACTTTCTCATCAATACCCTTAATTCTTGCAGCATCCTCAAGCATTGCTAGACAAAATGGACACTCGGTAATTACTCCTTCCACATTTAAATCTGTAAGCTCCTCAAGTCTTACAACACTAATTCTCTTCTCCTCAAGTATTTCATACCAATAATTCGCACCACCACCTCCACAGCAAAATGTTTTCTTTCCTCTATTTCCAGCTTCCTTAACCTTTAATCTTGGAATGTGTTTTAGAATAGTTCTAGGCTGATTATATATGTTGTTGTATCGTGCCAGATAACATGGATCATGAAGTACTACTACAGTATCTATTGGTTTGCCTATCTTGATAGCTCCCTTCCTCATAAGGTTTTCAATAAGCTCAGAGTAATGATAAACCTCAATATCTAGTAATCCAAATTTTGGGTATTCGTTTTTAAATGTATTATAGCAGTGTGGGCAAAGAGTTAGTATTTTCCTGACGCTATACTTCTTAAATAGTTCAATATTATTTAATGCTATTTCTTGAAATCTACTTTCTTCTCCTAGTCTCCTTGCAGGATCACCGCAGCATGTTTCCTCAGCTCCAAGTACTGTAAAGCTTATATTAGCAGTTCTAAGAATCTTTATGAGAGATTCTGAAATTTTAATAGCTCTACTATCATATGAAGCTAAACATCCAATCCAAAGTAAATATTCAACATTAGGATTTTCCTGAATAGTCTTAACGTTTAATTTAGCTGCTAATTCCTGTCTATCCCACTGCGACATTCCTAAGCTATTTGAGGAATGAGCTAGATTACTTAGTAGATCGCTTTTCTTCTTATCAAGTCTGGAATTTCCTACAAGCCATCTTCTAAGGTCAACTATAAAGTCTACATGACTTATCCATGCAGGACATGTGATCATGCATTTTCCACATGTTGTGCAGGACCAGACCTCATCTTCGGATATTATTGAGCCAGTTAATGTCTCAACATCTCCAGTTATGAGTTGTTTTTTAAGTTTTTGAATTATCATTCTAGGCTTTAAAGCTCTTTTTGAAGCTACAGCAGGACAAACTTCGTCACATCTTCCACAATTAGTACAGGAATCAACCATAAACTTTCTAGGCCAATCAAGATCCCAAACATTACCTACACCAAATCGAATATTCTCCATCGCTTCAGGATTGCTTAATAACTCAGACAGTAGGAATGGAGTTGTTATTGAGCCTAATGGTTTATCAGATTGAATAGCAATATTTCCTGGTACAGCTAAAATATGCCATAACTTAGAGTATGGAATAGCTGCTATAATAATACATGCTGCAATAACATGTGACCACCAAAACAATATATGAAGAGTTTCCGCAGTATTAACTGGTATACTAGTTAAAAATAGTGAGATTATAGAGCCTACAGGAGACCATGCAGAGGATAATGAGGAAAATATAAGTTTAAAACTTTCAGTTAATAATCCTGATAGCCCTAGATATAGTAAAGCTACTAGAGCTAGAAGATCTTCCATTCCAGTTTCAAGCTTCCAAGGTCTAATAACCACTCTTCTAATTAATGCTAGGCAAACACCTACAATGAATAGAATACCGGAAATATCCATAATTAAGCTTAAATATTGAAAATAGGAGCTGCCGAAAATTAACACTAATGGAAGGTTTAAATTAAATAGAAAAGGAAAACCGAGAATAACCTTTCCAAATAGGAGTATTAGGAAGCCGTACATAATTAGAAAATGTGAAATACCAATATAGGGATCATTTAATACCCTACCTTGAAGAAGAACATCCCTTAAAAACTTAATATAATTTCTAGAAAAATACTTAAACTGATTAATAAACCCAGTAATACCATAAATCTTAACTCTAATGTAGAAACCATAAGTAAACATCACCAACGATCCAATAGCTAAAGCATACATTAACGTTGGTGATGGGGGGGTTAAATTCATAGTGAAGTTAGTTGAATCAACATTTATATAAATTTTTCCTAGATTTTACTAAGAATTCCATGATACTGTATTAATTATTAACGCATAAAATATTTTAAGATAATTCTGTAAATGTTTAAATACTAATATATTCAAGTTTATTCATGGTTGAGCTAGCAACTACCGATTTAGCGCTTAAAATCTTATCTAGATATAAGCTATGTAATAAATGTCTTGGTAAACTATACTACGATCCCGGATATGTTAAGGATGAAGAGAGAGGGGAATCGGTAAAGATTGTCTTATATATAGAGGCATTTAAATACATTCAAGAAGACAACTACAATCATGGAATAGAAATTCTTAAAACATTAGCTGAAAATGGTGATTTTCACCCAGCATATTTAAGCCTAAAAGAGCTTAATATAAATATGGAAAGGGGAGAGTTTCAATGCGATTCATGTACTGGAAAAATAGATTTAAACAGTCTTAAAGACAAGAATGAATAGGTATTATATGAGGTAATTTTACGATAAAATTTAACAATAAACTAATTACATGTTACTAACTATTATTGTTTAAGCTAGGAATACTGGATTATATTAAGAGTTTATGAATTATATATTATAATCCAATTATATAAACAATATTTAAAGTCAGCAATGAATAGCATATAATTATTATGTCTCTAGTATATCATGTCTATGAAGTATAGTTCATATAGTCTTTATACATGCTAAAGCTTTAAACTATTCAACAAGAATTTGATTATAAATTTCAATTTATACGCTATACAAGCAAATCTTCAAGATGTGGAGCTGGTTTACTATTTATGTATTGATGAATAGTAAATTACACGTAAGTTTAACTAAGTTTACGTGTATGGCTGTAAGTATTAGAATATAATTTCATGATGCTTGATATGGGATATAATCATGCTGTTCCAGAAATGCTACCAGATGCTTTATTTAGTTTCTAATTGCTTCTAGCAGTATATAGCTGGAAAACTTTACGTAAATTCTTCCTGAATCAATTGGATAAGATTTTTCCTAATGTCAAGAAATACATCACTAAATATGCTTCTAGGTTTCGGTAATATTGCTGAAAGATCTATTTCCTTCTTTACTGTTGCCGGTCTTTTTGTTAAAACAATTACAGTATCAGCTAGAAAAACTATTTCCTCAACATTATGACTTACAAATACTGTAGTTTTCCTATATTTTTGATGAATTTTAAGAACTTCAAGCTGAAGATAATATCTTGTTTGAGCATCAATATTTGCAAATGGTTCATCCATTAGTAGGACATCAGGGTCTATAGCTAAAGCCCTTGCAAGACATGCTCTAGCTTTCATACCTCCTGATATTTCATGAGGGTAATAATCTTTAAATTCATATAATCCTACAGCTTTAAGGAGATTATAAACAAGCTCCCTACTAGATTTTTTATTAATACCTCTAATTTCCAATCCAAAGAAAATGTTTTCCTCAACAGTTCTCCAAGGATATAGTGTAAGGCTCTGAGGAACATAGCCTATTTTATGTCTATATGTATTAGGGGCTTCATTATTAATAAGTACTTTACCAGTATCTACCTTCTCGATACCGCTTAAAATTCTTAGAAGAGTTGTTTTACCACAGCCTGAAGGACCTAAAACTCCAATAAGCATTCCAGGTTTAGCAGTGAATGATATATTATTAAGCACTTTAAGATTATTAAAGGATTTACTAACACCCACAATATTTAGCTCAGCCATATGACCACTTAAACCTGTCTAACAAAGCCTTTCTGCCACTTTAAAGTCTTAATCTCAATAACTCTAACAATTCTCTCAAGAATAAAACCTATTACACCAATAACTAACATGTATGCTGTTACTGCAGATATATCATGTAAATACCTCATATTCATTATTTGAAGACCAAGACCTGGAGGACCAAACATTTCGGCTGCGACAACACACATCCATCCAACACCTACACCAGTTCTAATACCGCTTAGCATGGATGGAAGAGAAGACGGAAGAGCAACCTTAACTAGAATGTCTAGATCACCAGCTCCTAATGTTCTAGCTATCTCTACATATTCTAACGGTACATTACTAAATCCTAGAAAGGTATTTGTAAATATTGGAAAGAAGGAGCCTATAAATATTATTAGGGAGGATGCTTCAAAATCACTTCTAAAAGATATGAGAGCGAATGGAATCCATGCTATTGGTGGAATAGGTCTAATAATTTCTACTATAGGTTTAATAAGGGCTCTTACTGAACGATACCATCCAGACAACGCACCAATAGGAATAGCAACTACTAGAGCCATGGCAAATCCAGCAATGAAGTGGACGATGCTATGATATGCATATATTGGGATTTTATCTATTAATGCATAGATGGAGAAAACAACATCAACAGGTCTAGGTAGAATAGCAGGAAGAATCCGGATTTCTGATGCTAACTCCCATAGTGAAATAAATACGGCAATAGATGTTAACGATATTAGGCTATCTCTAAACTTCATATACTGTCAACTATCAAATAGAAGTTAACTTATAAGGTTTCCTTAACAGCTTCTTCATATATTGACTTGTTAAGCAGATCATTAATTTCTGGTTTAACCTTTATTGATCCTATATTATACATTGCATTAACAAACATAATCAACCCTTCCTCAGCTTTACTTGGATCCGGATTAAATATAATTTTTGTTTTATTATCTGTAAATGTCTTCATCAATACGTATCTAGTAAAAGTTATATTATAGCCCCAAAGCTCAGAAAGCTTTAAAGCACCAATTTCAATAGCTTCAACGGTATTCTCAGCAATATATTTCTCAGCCTTTACATGTAGTTTAACCAGTAATCTAGCTAAATCCGGATACTTCTCGTAGAATTCTCTACTTATAGCAAGTACACAGCATGGATGATCCAATACCATATCACCGCTTGAAGTAACTATTTTACCAATATTTTTAATTTCACAAATTTCGGGAGTTGGTGAGGGGGCAAATATAGCATCTACCTTTCTAGTTGATAATAATTCAATTTGTTCCTGAGGGCCAGAAACCGGCTTAATATAGACGTTTACATTAGGATCACCTAAATCTCCAGGTTTTAATCCATTATTTTTAAGCCAGCTAATCATGATTGTATGTTGAATACTACCTGGAGGATATGTTGCAATTACTTTTCCAATCAGGCTTTTTGGACTAGTATAGTTTAATTCAGGATTTACTACAAGCGCTGAGCCATGATATTGAGCTATAGCAACTATAATAGCCCGTGGTACAGATCGGCTAGATTGCTTAGCTTCAAGATATTTAGCTACAGCACTAATAGCCGGAGTTGCACCAACATACATGACATCAATATCACCAGCTAAAAATCTCTCAACTTGCGGTGGACCACTAGGAAACGACTTCTCAATAATAGTTACATTATATCCAAGCTTAGCAGCTTCAGACTCAATCCATTTCTTACTTAGCATAATGAAAGCCGGTAAATGATGATCTGAAGGCTGATATGAAAATTTAATAGTAACATATCTAGACTCTACCGGCTTATTGAATGTTATAAGAAATATTGCTATTGAAGCTATAAGAATAACTGCTACGATCATAATAGCTTTACCTATGTTCTTCAATGCAGTCACCTAAACCCTAAAAGGGATGAGGTATATAAAAATTTCTAAATAGTATATAAATAGAGCCTTTTCAAATACAAATGGATAGAAAAATATCCTTACAGTATTACTATTTGATTTCCTACAACTTTAAATATGTTTATTTCATTGTTTTGAAATGTTTAATATGAATTAAGTATTGAAATAAGGAATTATATGTGGAGCATAATTAAGCAATAACGTTTCCAGAAGCGCTACTAGATAATACTAGCTGATAGTGTTAAACTGTGATGCTGCTCTTTTTATTGATTGAACAATATCGTTTTCGCATACATTAACTGAAACAAGAGGTATATCTATAAAATCCTGTAGCATCTGGATGACTATTGGTGCTGCAACTATAGCTTTGGCTCCATCTTTAACTGCTTTTATAGCAACCCTATATACATCATCAAGCGTATTTACAGAGTATCCTTTAACCTTTATATTTAGCTCTGTAAGCTCTCTTGAAGATAAAATTCTTTCAACAACTTGTCTAGTAGCTAGAAGAGCTATAAAATCCTTCTCATAACTTTCCCTATTATGAATACTTTTAAAACCATTTATGATTGCTCTTAAAGTATAAATTCTAATACCGCCTTTCCCACTTACAATCTTCTTTAAAGTACTTAATGGAACACCTGATATATTTGAAAAATCACGAAGCTTAACTCCTGAAATTATTAGAGCTCTTCTAAACTCTTTTCCAAACTCAGCATCTGACATTAAAGCAGCATTAACCAATCTCTGAATTATAGAACTCATATAAACTATTAACTATAGCTTTCTTATATTTCTTCATAACAATAGCTTTACTACTTGCCGATTTAAAACCTAAAATAATTATTGATTAGAATTGTTATGATTCTAATCAATATAATGGTAGTATGGATTTTACAGATATGTCTTGAATGTAATAGTTTATTTTAATACATCTACACGATAAACTCACTACAAAACCTCAGTAGTATTATTATGTATACTGTTTGGATGAGTGTTGATACTAGCCTTTCATACCCATAGTTACTCTTCTGAATGATGTTATCAATGCGAAAAGCCTTTCAACAATGCTTCTCATGCTTTTATATACCTTCTTAATGAAAGCTTGTAGTCAAAGTTATTAGTTAATGTTTATCTACAGTATAAACCATTTCCCATCCTTCATTACTAGCTCATTATCGAAGTATATTTCTCCATTTACTCTTAAATCTTTAATCATATCCCAATGTATTGCTGATTCATTCCTGCTTAAAGTTTCACTATAGCCTCTTCCTAATGCTAAGTGTATTGTACCCCCAATTTTTTCATCAAACAATATTTCCTTAACACTTCTAGTAATGTTGTAGTTAAGACCTATACCAAACTCACCTATTCTTCTAGCTCCTTCATCTGTATTTAGCATTTTTTTAAGAAATACTTCATTAAATCGGGCTTTACACTCAGTAACGACACCATCTTTAAATTTTAAATGGATGTCTTCAACTATGTTTCCGTAAAAAACTGCTGGTATGTCAAATTCTATTACTCCATTAACGCTGTCTTCAATTACTGATGTGAAAACTTCTCCATCAGGCATGTTTCTCTTACCATCAGCAACTACAGCGCTTCTATTTTTAACGCTGAACTCTATATCAGTATTTGAGCCTATAATTCTAACTTTATCTGTTCTATTAAGCCTATCTTTAATTTTATGTAGTTCCATAGATGTTTTTCTCCAATCAATAAGGCAGGCATTAAATACAAAGTCTTCAAACTCTTGAAGAGACATACCTGCTTCCTGCGCTAATCCTTCAGTTGGGCAGTAAAAGATAACCCATCTCGTTTTTTCAACACGCCAATCAAATATAGGTTTTAAAACTTTCATTCGCATACTGATTTTTGATGGATCAATAGATGAAAGCTCCTTTACATTTAATGGAGCTCTTAAAGCAATATATACATCAGTATTTTTAATCTCAAACATATCGATTTCAGGGAAGAATTGAATATGCTTGTCTTGAGCATACTTATAAAACATGTACTGTCTTCCAGGAATTTCAACTCTAATCCATGGATAAGCTCCTTTAATAAGAGCATTCTTATAAATTTCCAATGCTAAATCTTTAGCAGCTAAATCAGCATATATTAATACTTTATCATCACTTCTAACCTCCGTTGAATATTCAAGAAGTAAATTAGCTATTTTAACTATTCTCCCATCAACCATTCAAACCACCAAATAGCTAAGCTATTAGAATTTTCAATCTTATATATCTTCTTAATTAATGATGGATGCTGAAGCTTAACAGCTACTAATTCCTTACTAAATGCGTTAATTATATATTTAATAGCTAATTAGCATGAATATGGTTGGATCTATATTTAAAATAAGGAAAGTAACTGTTGGACCTCTTGAAACAAACTGTTACTTATTAATTAATGAGAATACAAATAACGCTGTAGTTGTCGATCCTGGATGGGATTCAGATAAAATAATTAGGGTTCTCAGGGATACCCATATTAAGTACATTATTGCTACTCATGGACATTTCGATCATGTTTCAGCCGTTAAGAAGCTAAGAGAAAGTAAGGGAGGAGCATTTATGATTCATAAGTTAGACCTAGAAATACTTAGCCACGCTAGGATTAGCTCATATCTTTTCCTAGGAGCTAATATTGATGAGCCGCCAAGCCCAGATATAATTCTTGAGGATGAAGTAGAAGTAGAATTTGAAGAACTTAAACTTAAAATAATCCATACACCAGGTCATTCTCCAGGTAGTATAAGTATATACATTAAGGAATTAAATAGCCTGCTAAGTGGAGATACATTATTTAGGGATAGTGTAGGTAGAACTGATATTCCAGGTGGATCATGGGAAGAATTAAAGAACTCACTAAGAAAACTACTTCAAAACCTTCCGGATACAACGGTAATATATCCTGGTCATGGTCCTGAAACAACAGTAGGTAGGGAGAAAAGTATTAATCCATTTGTTAATGAGATACTATTCAGCAAACATTGAATTTATATCTTCATAGTTCTAAATTGCTCTTTATATTGCTTTTTATAATGTTACTAATTTATTGATAGTGTTGTTTATATTAGGGCTCTCATCAGTCTCACATGTCAAGTTTAGCGTTTCACTAAGCTTCTTAGGAATTATTGGAAACCAATATCTGAAAACTATAGACCTAATTCGTCTCCATATAGTAATACTACTAAATCATGGTAATAACATAATAAATCTTAAATCACTAATTTGATATTTTAGACATTAGTACTCTATAAACTTTAATGTGGAAGTATATGTTTGATTGGTTAAGTTCACAAGGTGGAAAGCGTATTAGAAAAGTTTAATAGTACTAGAACGATTAGGCTTTAGGCAATATATGAGAGCACTGTTTCTAAATGCTTGTCCAAATTGTGGAGGAGATATACTGGATGAGAGGCTTTCACTGGGAGTACCTTGCGAGAAATGTCTTCCAATATCAATTAAAGAAATAACCGAGATATCATCAGTAGTAGGTAGTGAGAATTTTAAATTTAAAGTTTATGAACTCCTAAAAAGCCATAATACACTAAGCGGACTTTCCAGTCTGTTTAGTGTTGATGTTAAGCTTAAGGAGTTAGATGAGTTGTTTCATAAAGCTACGGGAAGTAGGCTTTGGAGTGCTCAAAGAGCATGGGCTAGAAGGGCGCTAGCTGGTAGAAGTTTCGCTATAATAGCTCCCACCGGTATGGGTAAGACAGTTTTTGGAATTGCATTATCAGTATATAATGCTTTAAATGAGAAACGTAGCTACATTATTGTTCCAACAGCAATTTTAGCTGAACAGGTTTACAGTAAAATCAATATATTTATTGAAAAGCTTAATCTAAACATTAAAGTTTCACGTTACCACTCAGTTTTAGATGGAAACCAAAGAAAAAAGGAGCTTAACAAGATTATTAACGGTGAATTCGATATATTAGTCACTACTTCAAGCTTCCTCACTAACAATTTTAATATAGTTTCAAAATACTTATTTAACCTAGTTTTTGTGGATGATGTTGATTCTCTATTAAAATCTTCGAAAAATGTAGATAAAGTACTTATGCTTTTAGGTTTAACTCCTGAAATTATATCTAATGGTTTAAAAATTGTAGATCTGAAAGCTAAACTTTCAAAACTTCAAAAACGAAAAACAACCTCTAAAGAAGTAGACAGTATAGAATCTGAAATTGAACATACTAAAGAGGCAATTAGCGACTTCATAAATAAGGTAAAGACAGGAATTCTCATAGTTTCAGGAGCTTCAACTAAAGCTAGAAGAACCAAGAGAGTTAAGTTATTCAATGAGTTATTGGGATTTGAAATAGGATCAAGAATAGAGTTTATTAGAAACATAGAGGATATATATGTTCATGATGTACATGTAGTTGAGGATAAGGTTATTGAGCTTATAAGGAAGTTAGGATCTGGAGGCATTGTATTTATTCCAATGGATAAAGGGGTAGAATATGCTGAAAAGCTTTACGGAAAGCTTATAGAGAGCGGTATTAATGCTGGTATCTACACTAAATCTAAAAGGAAGCTTATAGAGGATTTCACTAATGGTAAATATGATGTCCTAATTGGTATGGCTTCCTATAGAAGCCCATTAACTAGAGGTATTGATATTCCACATAGAATTAGGTATGCTATATTTGCTGGAGTTCCAAAGTTTAGAATTAGCCTTGATATTGAAGAGGAGTTTAAACCTTCACGTGCATTAATATTACTTGCAAATTTAAGAGATTTATTGGAGCAGAAGGAGCAGGATTTAGTGGACAAGTATATAATGGATCTTAGAAACTTAATAGCAATTATTGGAAGAGATGACATGAAGAAAATAGTTGATGCTGTGAAACAGAATGTTAAGCTTACAGGCTTCCTTGAAAGAGTTAGAAGGAAGTTTATTGAAATAATTTCGTTTTTAACAAATCTAATAGGAAGAGAAGATATTAAGGAGAAAATTAAGCTAGCACCTCACCTGTCAATAAGCTCCGAGTTAGGTAAGCCGTATCTCGTAGTTCCAGACGCTGTCGCATATATTCAAGCATCAGGTAGAACTTCAAGATTGTATCTTGGAGGAGTATCAAAGGGTATTTCCATAGTTATTATTGATGATGATAAAGCATTTAATGGATTAGTAAAGGATGTTAAATGGTATGTTGAAGAAATAAATTGGAAAGATATCAAGGATGTTAATATTACTAAGTTATTGGAAGCTGTAGATAGCGATAGAGCTACAATAAGAAAGCTAATGGATGGAGTGATAAGTCCAGAATTTCAGGATATAGTTAAAACAGCACTTCTAGTTGTCGAGTCGCCTACTAAGGCAAGAACTATAGCGAAATTCTTCGGTAAACCTAGTAAAAGAACTATTCATGAACTAACTATTTACGAAGTAAGTACTGGGGACTTAGTTCTTAACATAGCTGCTAGTGGAGGACATGTCTTCGATATCCCAACCTATGATTTAGGAGGTAATAGTTTATATGGTGTATTAAGTATTGATGGAAGATTTATACCGGCATACATCACTATTAAGAGATGTTTAAAATGTAGGAAAACATTCACGGAGCCAATAGGAAAGTGTCCATCCTGTCAATCTCCTCTAGAAGATAAAATGTGGATTATAGAAGCATTAAGAGATGCTGCTTGGGAGGCAGATATGGTTTTAATAGGAACTGATGCTGATGCTGAAGGGGAAAAAATAGGATGGGATATTGCACAAATGCTGATGCCGTATACTTCAATGATTAAAAGAATTGAATTTCATGAAGTAACAAAAAGAGCATTAATAAATGCATTAAAAAATATGCGTGATATTAACCATAAACTTGTAGAAGCCCAAATAGTACGGAGAATTGAGGATAGATGGATTGGATTTGAGCTCAGTAAGAAGCTATGGTCTAAATTTAATAATTACAGGTTATCAGCTGGAAGAGTACAAACTCCTGTTTTAGGCTGGGTTGTTGAAAGAACAAGTGAAACTAGAAGAAATATTCAGGATTTCTTCGAGCTTACATTAGAGAATGGAATTAAAATAGTTTTAAAAAAGCCATTAATGAAACATGAGGAAGTTAAAAGAGAAATAGATAAACTTAAAAATTTAACATGCATAGTTAAATGGGTTTTAAAGGAAGAGGAGGAAGTTAATCCGTCACCACCATTCTCAACAGACTCACTACTTAACGAGGCAGCATCAACACTAAAGTTTAATGTTAGTAAAACTATGGCTTTAGCTCAGGACCTATTTGAAGTAGGCTTAATAACATATCACAGAACTGATAGTATAAGAGTTTCTTCAATTGGGCAGAATATAGCATTAGAATACATTAGGGATAAATTTGGTGAAGAATTCTTTAAGCCACGTGAATGGTCGAGAGAGGGGGCACATGAATGTATAAGACCGACAAGACCTATAGATACAGCGAGACTTAGACAACTACTAGCATTAGGTGTTATAAGACTTGCTAAGAGATTAACAGATGATCATCTAGCATTATATGATATTATATTTAAAAAATTTATTGCAAGCCAAATGACACCTACAAAAGTAGTTAAGCAGAAATGTGAAATAGCTATTGAAGACTACATTGAAAAAATTGAAGGTTACATACACATAGTTAAACCTGGCTTTAGCCTTATAAAACCTCTCCACTTAATACCGGAGGTCAAGGAAGGCGCAATAAAGATATTAAATGTACAGAACTGGAAAGCTCCAACAGTTAATTTACTAACACAGGGAGATATAATAGGACTAATGAAAATTAGAGGAATAGGAAGACCATCAACATACGCTAAAATTATGGAAACACTATTTCAGAGAGGATATATAAAGGAAAGCCCTAAAAGAAACATAATTTCAACAAAGAAGGGGTACATGGTTTACATTTATCTTTCCAACGAGTTTAATGAATTTGTATCTGAAGAAACAACAAGAAAACTTGAGGAAATAATGGATTTAATAGAAAAAGGAAGTATTGATTATCAAGATGTTCTACATAAACTATACAGTGAAATAGTAAGTATAAGAATAAGGTAAATCGTACTCCAATTAGAGCGACATAGAAGCATTTCTTCATTCTTACTATCCTATATGTTTAAGCTTGAGTTTTCTTTATTTATAGTGAATTGTAGCTATTTGCTTGTAAATATTATAATTTAGATTTCATCTAATAAAGTTTAGTTTATATATTGTTGGTTTATCTGGTTAGGTTTGCGATGCTTACGATACTCAAATACAAAATTTATCACTCTAATAAATAATATGAGTTGAACTATTTTAAGAATAAAACCATTAACAGAATCTAAGCTTCTAAACGAACTATATAAGCTTTCCAAAATCTTATATATTGTTTCCCAATATAGACACTACCCACCTTTACTGTCACTAGCATAAGCTAGTTCTACTCCTCCCATAATCACATTACGATATAACTCCACTATAAGAATGATCTAATTCAGCTCTACCTTACATATTAGCGAATACTAGCTCTTATCAACTATGTTTAGAATTAATTGTTGATTTCAAAATGTTAATTTGATTAGCTGTTAATCACCTATATTGGAAGAGTAGTTAACAATTTTAAAGCTAATCATCATCCTACACTAAACTTCTACGATATAACTATGGGGTATTCGTAAATCCACATAGAAAACATTATACTAATGCTTAGTCTCAAATATAGATAGCCATATTAATCATAATAATAGTGCTGAATGACTGTCTAAATGTAGGTGTTATGAATTCATATACTATGGAAAATTTTAAGTGCTTACAATTATATTTCAACTTATGAGTTACATAAATAATGTAGTACTAAAACAAATCGAACTAGAGGAAAAAGAAAGGGAAAAAGCTAAAAAAGGGCTTGAAAGAAAGAATAAATTTGAAACATTATCAGGCATTGAGGTTAAACAGTTTTATAAACCTGAAGATATTAAAAATTTAAATTATGAAAGGGACTTAGGAGATCCAGGTCATTACCCATTTACAAGAGGTATTTATGAAACCATGTATCGCGGTAGACTCTGGACTATTAGAATGTTTTCTGGATTTGGAAGTCCAAGAGAAACAAATTCTAGATGGAAGGACCTAATAGCTCATGGTGAAACAGGATTAAGCTGTGCCTTCGACTATCCAACACTTTTAGGATATGATTCAGACGATCCATTAGCAAGAGGGGAAGTTGGTAGATGCGGTGTTTCTGTATCATGTATTAAAGATATGGAAGATCTTTGGAGTGGAATACCTATTGGCAAAGTTACTGTAAACTATACTATAAATACTCCAGCAATATATATTCTTGCATGCCATTTCGCTCTAGCTGAAGCTCAAGGCTACTATTTAACTGATGTTAGCGGCACAACACAAAATGATATGCTTAAGGAGTTTATAGGTCAGAAATCATATAGATTCCCTCCTGAACCACATGTTAATATTGTTATTGACATTATAAAGTTCTGCGTTAAGAATGCGCCCAGATGGCATCCAGTTAGTGTAAGCGGCTATCATATAAGAGAAGCTGGAGCTACACCTATTCAGGAGCTTGCATGGACAATTGCAGATGGCATAACCTATATTGAGAAATGCATAGAAGCTGGATTAAATATTGATGATGTTGCACCAACATTTTCCTTCTTCTTTGCATGTGGGGATAACTTTTTCGAAGAAATAGCGAAGTTTAGAGCTGCTAGACGTATATGGGCTAAAATTATGCGTGAGAGATTTAATGCTATTAAGACCAAATCTTGGACTCTTAGATTTCATACACAGACAGCAGGCCATACATTAACATATCAATATCCAGAGCTTAATATTGTTAGAGTAGCAATACAGGCTTTAGCTGCAGTTCTAGGAGGAACACAGTCACTTCATACAAACTCATTTGACGAAGCAATATGTGTCCCTACTGAAAAAGCAGCTAGAATAGCGACTCTTACTCAACGTATTATAGCACATGAAACCGGTGTAGCTGATGTAATTGATCCATTAGGAGGTTCATACTATGTAGAGTGGTTAACAAATGAAATGGAGGAGAAAGCATGGAGTGAAATAGAAAGAATAGAGAGAATGGGCGGGGTTATAGAATGTATAAAGAATGGCTACTTCCTCATTGAAATTGCGAAATCAGCAAATGAATATAGAAGAAAAATGGAGAGGGGGGAAATAGAGAAAGTTGGGGTTAACATACTTCAACCAGCTGAGCTAAAATACGATTTTAAACCTTTGAAAGTACCTTTAGAACTTGAAGATGAGAGAAGGAAATTTCTAAATGAATTTAGAGGAAATAGAGATCAGCAAAAAGTCAATTATATACTAGATAAGCTAAGAAAAGCTGCTGAGAAAAATGATCATTTATTCCCAGTAGTACTTGAAGCTGTTAAAGCTAAAGCAACATTAGGAGAGGTTATGTACGTATTTGAGGGGGTTTATGGAAGATATCGTGAACCCACAATCTTCTAAGTGAGGTAGCATGGAGAAGAAAATTAGAGTACTTATAGCTAAGCCTGGACTTAATGGGCATGATAGAGGAGCTAAAGTTGTAGCTAGAGGACTTGCAGAAGAAGGAATGGAAGTTATATATGCTGGATTATGGAATACGCCTGAGCAAATAGTTGAAACAGCCATTCAGGAGGATGTTGATGTAATAGGTTTAAGTATTCTCTCAGGAGCACATGATGTTTTAGTACCGGAAGTTTTAAGGATTCTAAGAGAAAGAGGAATTGATAATGTTATAGTATTAGTTGGAGGTACTATTCCACTTGAAGATATTAAATTTCTAAAGGATTATGGTGTAAAAGAGGTTTTTCTTCCAGGAACACCAATTTCAGAAATAGCTAAATTCATAAAGCAAATAATATACAAAACTGAGTAAACAAAATAAATAAGAGTAAAATAAAGAATAATCATAAATCCTAAATGGACTTATAAAATACCAAATATTAAATACAGATTAGAATAAGCAATAACATCAAAAGAAAACTAAAAATCAATATTGAACCATATAAGTACTATGAAATTAATCAATGCTATCGATTAAACATGCTTAGTTAGAAGACAAAATCATATGATGGAATATATAATTTAATTTCTAAAATATAACAGAAAATACAAACTGATACAAGTAAACTTCAACAATAAGGTATGGTGTAGAAGCTATAATAATTACTCAATTCCATATATTAAAATTCTTTCCATTAATTATTTTGATGCATTTATTGATAATATATGGTTTAGTTTAACTATAATTCAGTAGCAAGTTAACATCTATGTTAGGAATTTATGATGAATGAAGCATTTTTGATATGAGTCTAATAATTTGTTTAGTTGCGTTATAGGATGTTATTTCGGATCTCATATATGATTCTACTATTTTTCCAATTTCTAAGTCTTTATATAGCTTCTCTTTAATAATCATGTTTAACTCGTATAGAACATTATCTGTAAGCTCGGACATAAAGCGTTTTCTATTAAGTTTTGTAAAAGTATCCGTTTTATAGAGGAAGTCCTTATGAATCTGTATTTGATGATATAGCTCCTCTACTCCTATTCCGGTTAAACCAATGGTTTTCACTACTGGAGGTATCCATCCTTCTTCATGTTTTCTATATTTAAGAAGCTCTACTAACATCATAGCTACCAACTCAGCATTTGGATTATCTGATTTATTTATAACATATATGTCTGCAACCTCCATTATACCTGACTTCATAAACTGAATTTCATCACCAAGCATGGGTCCAAGTACAAGTAGGACTGTATGTGAATAGTTTGCTATATTCACATCAAGCTGCCCAGCACCTACACTTTCAATTATTATAGTATTGAAACCTGCTGCTTCAAGAATTCTAATAGCTGGACCTAATGCTCTTGCAATGCCGCCATATCCTCCCCTTGTAGCCATACTTCTAATAAAAACTCCATCATCAAGACTATGTCTTTGCATTCTAACCCTATCACCAAGTAGTGCTCCACCAGTAAAGGGGCTTGTAGGATCAATAGCTATAACAGCAATACTACATTTTGACTTTCTATATATTGATATTAACTTATCTATGAGTGTGCTTTTACCAATTCCAAGAGGACCAGTTACACCTACTATATGAGATTTTCCACAGTATTCTCTTAATGCTTTAAGTATATAACATGCTTCAGGTTTAAAATTCTCTATAGTCGATATTGCTTTAGCTATTGCTTTCTTATCACCGTTTAGTATATCTTTAACGATTTCCATTTCTATCATGTCTCATTTCAATTACTTCATCCTTATAAAAGTTTTCTAGCGGTTAAGATGTATTTTTAAATATGATTGATAGAATTAGTTAACATTAGATATCTCATCTTTACTAATAAAATTAAATCTACGAACATACTTCATGAATTTAGCTTCTAATATTTATTTAAAACATGATTTTAAGATTTACCCTTACATATAGGGGAATTTTGTATTAATCTAGGCTGTGATTGAGAATTTTACTTCTAGTATTTTGAATAGATTATATGCTTCATGAGTTAAGATCAACCTATTCTTATGGCTGTGATTAGTAGAGTTGGAAAAGTTAAGAAGACAGGTATGACTATATTTATTAATCTCTTCACACGTAGTTTCCAGTATTGAGAAGAATATTGTGATGAAGTTTCTTTAAGTTCTCTCTATTCTTATTTTGTTTATTCTTTGCTATTATAGGAAAGACTATAGAGTAGCTGTTGAAAATTATGAAGATTTGTGAAGGAACTAGTGAAATTTAAAGGATAGTAATTATAATGCAGCTTTTAAAAAAGTTTTGAAGTGGATTTATTAGGATTAAGCTAGCTCTTACTCCCCCTTAAACTCCGGTTTTCTCTTTTCAAAAAATGCAGTTATACCTTCAATCACATCTTTTGAAGAAATCACCATTCCAAATGCTTCAGCTTCAATTCTTAATCCAGCCTCTAATGATGCTTGAACGCCAAGATTTAATGCATACTTAGCGCATTTTAATGCTATTGGTGGACCTTCAGCAAGCTTTCTTGCAAATGCTTTAACTTCCTCTTCAAACCTATCTACCTGAACAACCTTATGCACTAATCCAATTCTTAAAGCTTCATCAGCAGTTATTCTATCACCTAACATTATTAGCTCTTTAGCTTTCGCTAAGCCAATTATTCGTGGAAGCCTCTGTGTTCCTCCCCATCCCGGAATGATCCCAAGCTTGATTTCAGGCTGACCAAGCTGGCTTGTTTCTGAAGCTATTCTAAAATCACATGCAAGAGCTAATTCTAATCCACCACCTAAAGCATATCCATTTATAGCTGCTATAACTGGCTTCGAAATCTTTTCTATCTTCGATATTACCTCCTGCCCTTTACTTGATGCTTCCACAGCTGTTACTGGTGTTAAGCTGGAAAATGATGTTACATCAGCACCTACACTAAATGCTCTATCACCTGCACCTGTTATAATTATGCATCTAACATCTCCATCAGCTTCAAACTCATCTAGAGCTGTTGAAAGTTCGTTTAGTAGTTCTATAGTCATAGCATTTAGTCTATGTGGCCTATTAAGTACTATCCAACCTATATTACCCTCCTTTTTCACAATTATATTTTCAAATCTTCTTACCTCAGACATTATATCTACCTATTATAGATGTGGAAGCCTTGACCGGTTTTCTTGCCAAGTCTACCCTTACTAACATAGTCTTCAAGAAGGGGGCATGGCTTATACATTTCTTCACCGTATTTTGAATACATATCTCTTAGTTTACCTAGCACTACATCTAGACCTAATCTATCTCCTAATTCACACGGTCCTGAAGGCCAGCCAGTACCAAGCTTCATACCAGTATCTATATCTACTGGATCTGTAACATCTTCATGTATTAGCCAGGCAGCTTCATTAATTGCTACAGCATATACTCTATTTATATCATATTTTCCTGCAAGCGTAAACTTTATTCTTGGTCTACCAGATAACCAATCATAAAAGCCCTGACCGGTTTTTTGACCAAGCTTACCCTCATTTAGTAGAGGTTCAGCTAATGGACATGGCTTCATTCTTTCACCGTATGCTTCATACATAACTTTTGCAACGCTTGCTAGTACATCAAGCCCTACATAGTCAGCAAGCTCAAATATACCCATTGGAAATCCTGCCTTATACTTAACCGATGCATCAATCTCCTCTATTGTAGATTCCTTTCGATATACAGTCCAAAATGCTTCATTGAATACTGCTCCAAGAACTCTATTTACTATAAAGCCTCTAACATCCTTTCTACATGTAACAACGGTTTTACCCATTTTTTTAGCGAGTTCAGTAATAATGTTCATAGTTTCATCACTTGTAAACTGTCCCTTGATTACTTCACATAGCGGCATTAACTGCGGTGGATTGAAAAAATGCATTCCAGCAATTTTATCCGGTCTACTTGTAGATTTCGATATTTCGGTAATGCTTAGACTTGAAGTATTAGTTGCCAGGATAGTATGTTTAGGAGCTAACTGGTCAAGCCTAGCAAACAGCTCCTTTTTCAACTCGATTTTTTCAGGTATTGCTTCTATAACTACATCAGCACTTCCAGCAACTTCCTCTAGCCTTGTTGTTGTTTTGATACGTGAAAGAATAAGAGATACATCTTCAGGTTTAATTCTTCTTTTCTCAGCAAATTTTTCAAGACTCCATTTTATCTTTTCAATAGCTTTAGCTAAAATCTCATCGCTTACATCAACCATTACAACATTATATCCAGCAGTTGCAGCGATTTGAGCAATACCGTGACCCATAGTTCCAGAACCAATAACAACAATATTTCTAACATCTTCAACCTTCATAAAATAACCCCATTCAAAATTGAATGTATTGGAATTATATAAAGTTTTCCAGATTAAATCGGTGTAAACTCATAGGTTAATGCCCCTTCCTGAGATATCTTAGCCTTTAGTTTAACTTTCATTCCGACCTTTATATCTTCTATTAACGCACCTGTAAGCCATGCTAAAACCCTTACACCATCCTTAAGTTTAGCTATAGCTATAGTATAGGGCTCATACTCCTGGAATGATTGGGGCTTAACTACAACATGAGTAAATGTTTCAATTTCTCCTTCACTACTTATTGGTATCCATTCAATATCTGAGGAGTAACAGTTTGGACAGTCTGCTACTGGTGGAAAGTTTAGTGTTCCACAATTCTTACACTTTGTTGCAAGCACTTTACCCTCTTTAAGTCCATCCCAAAACTGCTTAATCCTACTTATTGGAATATCATAGCTTAAACTCATAGGTCTAGACTTTAGAGTTGGCATGGTTGACATAGTAGTTACCTCCTCAATATAGTTACATAGCAGTAATGTCCAGTTCCACCTACATTATGAGCTAAGGCTATATACTTTCTAAACGTTACTTGTCTTGATCTTTCAATAGCTTCCCCTCTTAACTGTTTTGTTAATTCAGCAATCATTGAAGTACCTGTTGCACCTATTGGATGGCCTTTTGCCTTAAGTCCTCCATCAATATTTACCGGTATTTTACCATTAACTTCAACTTCCCCCTCCCTAATCAGCTTTACACCTTCACCTTTCTTACAGAATCCAAGATCTTCATAGGCCATAAGCTCAGCTATTGTAAAGCAGTCATGAACGCTTGCTAACTCTATATCTTTAGGTTCAATATTAGCCATTCTATAAGCCATCTGGGATGCTTTAACTGTAGGATATAGTCCAACATAGCTAGATCTCTTACTTAGATTAATAGTATCTGATGAGTATCCTAATCCAGCAATCCATATTGGAGTATCTATCTTAAACTCTCTAACCCTATCCTCTGATGCTAATACAATAGTAGCAGAACCATCAGTTATAGGACAGCAATCATAGAGTTTAAGAGGCCAAGCAATAACCATTGATGATAAAACATCATCTATAGTTATGGGCTTTCTAAATTGAGCATTAGGATTCATAGCTGCATACTTATGGTTTTTAACAGCTATTAATGCTAAATCCTCCTCTGTTGTTCCATACTTAGCCATATGAGCAGTTGCATGTAATGCATAGTATGCTGGAAACGTTACACCAAAGTTATGGAACTCCCATAAGTAACATCCAGCTCTACCCATAAGTTCAATAGCAGTTATAGTATCAACCTCCCTCATCTTCTCAACACCAACAACAAGAGCTAAATCAATCTGACCACTTGCAATAGCGGAATATGCAGTAAAAAATGCAGCACTACCAGTTGCACAGGCAGCTTCAGTTCTAAGTAAACCCACACCTGATAAACCACAATACTCAGCTATACTTACTGCTGGTAACGGCTCCTCATACCAGACCCCAATAGATCCTAAAACCATAAGCTCAATATCTCTCTTATCAACTCCAGCATCCTCAATTGCAGGCTTAATAGATTCAAATGCAAGCTCATTAACATTTACATCCTGTCTAACTCCAAACTTTGAATGGCCAACACCGATAATTGCAACACGTCTAAACATTAAAATCACAATTTAAGACTCTATACATTCTTATATTCTTTATGTTAAATCAAGACTTTAAAGATTGTTAGAAGGATAAAATAGGAGTTTTCAAGGAGTTGCTTTATGATAAATAGCCGTATAGCTACTATTTATTCGTGAAATCCATTGCTATTTCCTTAATTCCTAAGGGAAAATCGATGAAGTCTAAATTAATACTATCTGGGAGTATTAGATTGAATGTTTAATTGCCTTCCTTCTGTATCTATCTCTCCCTTTCTAATTCTTGTTGAGGAAATTGGTTTACCGTTTTCTGCTTTAACTAGTTTAATAACTATTATATCTAGTTTTTTAAGTCCTTTCTTTTCTCTGATTTCATTTATTTCTAAAGCTCTTCTCTCTGTTTCTTCACTTACAATTATAGCATCTAGATCAGGTATGCTTGCTGCTGGTCCATACACATCACTTATCGGTACTATTTCTACTCTATCTAACCATCCTTTAGCTGCTAGAAAATCTCTAATTTTTCTCTCTCTCTCTTCATAGCTCTCAATTAAGTTATGGTATTCCTTATTTTTTATTAAATGTTCATCAGCTAGCCCTATTAACACCTTATCTCCAATAGTAAATGCTGTTTCAATTATTACTTTATGCCCTTTATGTAGATGATTAAATGTACCACCTAAACATACATAAGCATATTTCGACATGTAAGCAATAATTATCTACTTAAATATTAATCTTTTCAAGTAGTAAATACATTGCAGTATGTTAACATTAAATGATCTTAATATATAATAGCTTCCTTTAATCTTATTTATAGAATTATACTTCAAGATCTTTTAATTTTAGATGTGAAGAGTTCTTGATTACATTATATTAATCCTTAGAGTATTATTAAATATTAATGGTGAATAGGAAGAGTTTGGAGACTTATTTGGCAACATATTTAACCAACTTAAAAGATACAAATACTAGAAGTACTATTTTCTTCTATATTGTTTAGGACTAAAACCTCTTCTAAGCAGAGCTTCTAATAGAAGGTAGCCAAGTATATTGATTGCTATAAATGAACCGATGAAGATACTGATTAATCCTATCTCTATAGGAATATTGAAGATAAGAGATAAATATCCACCAACAATAAATGTTATTATAACTGTTTCTGCAAAACATCCTAGAATTCTACGTTTACGTGTTAAGCTACCTCTACATATATGGTAGGCTACTGTGCAGGCTATAAGGTTTGCAGCAGAACCACCAATAATATCTATAACTCCTAATCCACCATAGAAGTTTGCAGCTAGACAACCTATACATGTTCCAATAGCTACGGGCATGCCGAACATCATGGATAAAGGTAATAAAGCATCTGCAATCCTTACCTGATAAACTCCAAAGCTTATCGGAGCTAAAGAAGTAACAATTACGGCGTAAAGCCCAGCAAAAACACCTGTATAAGCTATCTCTCTACCTCTAAACTTAAAAACTCCAACCATATGTAACACAAAATAGAAAATATTTACACCTCTTAACTCTTACTAAAATCTCCTTGATTTAGTGATAGAGAATACCTGCTAACCGACTATTAGCCATATATATACTCCCATATCTAAATTCGAAGAATAGATAGAATACTTTGGATAAGCTAAATTGGTTAAATAGCTAAATCATAGGGAAGCTGGTAGTTATGATAATTACTGTTTAGGTTTTGAAGTAAATTTAGAAACATGGTAGTGTTAAGTTTAACTAATTAGAGAATTCAAGATATATGTTGTTTAAGTATGATTATGATTTTGATGAAGATGTGTTGGGGAAATCACTAAGAAATTTAAGCAGAGAATTAGAGTATTCTTCAACCTAATAAAATCAAACTCCAATAAGCTATATTCTAGATGATAAAATACAATTAAATACTGGAATCTATTTACTAAGCTACTCATATCATCTACAACTATCTAAGAAGAAGTTAAATTGTCATACCTAGAAAAAGAAAGAGGAAGAAATAAATAGAGATGGAATGAAGAATAGACATAAAATAGGTCTACTTATTTCCTCCACCTAAATGTTATTAGATTAAAGATAGGGATTATGAAAAACCTATATACCATAGAAATGTTTCGATTTCGCTCTAAATCTTCTCTACTCTTAAGTTTTAAAGAGAATTTAAGTTTTATTTTTAAGTTTTTCTCTTACATATGAAATTAATGGTAGAAGCCATGCAAGTATTGTTAGTATACTTAAAGCTGCTGCAATAGGTCTTGTAAAGAATGGAGCTACTTCCCCTCTAGTTTTAATTATGCTCATCATGAATTGACGTTCAAGTATAGGCTGTAAAACTATTCCTAAAACCATTGGAGCTGTTGGAAATCTGTTTTGTTCCATGAAGTATGCTATGATACCTAGTATAAGCATTAAAGCTACATCAAAGAGACTATTATTTATCGCGTAAGATCCAATAATACAGAATACAAGTATTGCAGGCATTAATATGTTTCGTGGTATCTTTAAAAGTAGACTGCTTAATCTTATTGTAAGATAGCCGAATGGAAGCATGATTATATTAGCTAGTATGAATATAGTGAATAATGCATATACGAGATCTGATTGCTGCTGAAATATTAATGGTCCAGGTCTAAGTCCCTTCATCATTAAAACACCTAGAACAATAGCAGTAATAGAGTCCCCAGGTATTCCGAATACTAATGTAGGTATCCATGCACCTGCAAGTGAAGAATTGTTTGCAGACCCAGCATCAACAATAGCCTCAATACTACCTTTACCGAACTTATCTTTCTCCCTGGAGAATTGTTTTGAAACACCATATGCAACCCATGCTGCAATATCTGCTCCAGCACCTGGTAATGCACCGATAAATGTCCCTATCAATGATGATCTTACAAAGTTTATCTTATACTTTCTAAGTACAGATAAAACATCTCTAAGTATATATTTCACTCTTGTTTCAGCTATAGATTCATAAACTTTTTCACTACTAACCTGTCTAATTATTTCAGGTATACCGAATATACCTATCATAGCAGGTATAAACGATACTCCGCCTAGAAGCTCAACATTACCAAATGTAAATCTAGCAAATCCATATGTTTCATCTAAACCTATAGATGCCAGAAAGAGACCTAATAGAAGAGATAATGCACCTTTAATCGGTGAACCTGTTGAAACTGCTACAGCAGTACTTAACCCGAAGGCACACAGCCAGAAATACTCAATAGAGGTAAATGATGATGCAAACTCTGCAAGTGGAGGAGCAAACAGTATTAACATCAATACACCAAAAAGCCCTGATAAAAATCCTCCAATTATAAGGTCAATACCTAAAACAAGTCCAGCCTTACCCTGTTTTGCAAGCTCATATGAATCCTGAGTAAAAGCAGCTGATGCTGGTGTACCTGGTATTCTTATTAGTGTTGCAGGTATATCTCCCGCGAATATTGCTAATGCCGACATGGTTATAATCATAGCTAATCCTGGAAGAGGAGGAAGCCAAAATGTGAATGGGACAAGAAGAGCTGTAGCCATAGTAGCTGTAAGTCCGGGGATTGTTCCAATAAAAAGCCCATATAAAGCAGCAACTACAATAGCGAAAACAACTTCAGGATTTAAAATCATTGATAAAATTTGGAAAGCATCAATCATCTAAACACACCCATAGGCAAATTAATCTTTAGTACAATACCGAATAGGAAATAGGTACCGAACGTGATTGATAATGTAATTATAATATTATGATAGATCGGTACCTTCATTAACATCATAGTAACAAATAAGATAAGAAATATTGTTAATATATATCCTAAAACATTTACGAGATATATATATGCAATTACACCTAATATAATCGATATAGCATTATAGAATCCACTACTCCTAAAAATATTTGAGAAACTAGGGAAATCGATTTTAAAATCCTTCTCTAATAATCCTTTAATAGTGAGAACTAATGCAAAAATAATTATTAGTATTGAAACTATACGAGGGAAAAAATCGGGCCCGGGAAGTCCAGGCCCAGCTTTAGGATAATCTAGTGTATCATAGTATATACATGCTCCAAACACTATGAATACGATGCCGAATATTACATCCCTTATATTCATAGCTTATTTACCGTATGCTTCCTTTACTAGTTTACCTACTGATTCATAATCTTCAGCTAGGAATTTTGCGAAATCACTTGATCCCCTCCAAACCATTCCGAAACCATTAGTATTCATGAAGTCTTTAAACTCCTTTGAATCATATATCTTCTTCAACGCATCCTCAAGAATCTTTACTATATAGTCAGGTGTACCTTTAGGAACTGCAAATCCTCTCCATGCTCCATAACTCCATTTCATTCCAAGCTCATTCAATGTCGGTATATTAGGCATTGCTGGATTCCTCTCATCAGCCATAACAGCTAAACATTTAACCTTTCCAGCATCAATTAATGGCTTAGCTTCAGGTAGACTACATGTAGTTATAGCAATTCCTCCAGCAACAACTTCCTGGAGTGCGGGCGCTGCACCTGTACTTGGAACCCAACGTACAGAGTTAGGGTCTAAACCGGCTGTTTTTAACCATCCTATCCTTGCTATATCCCATACTCCACCTAAAGCTGTACCTGAAGCTGTAAGTTCACCTGGATGCTTCCTAATATAGTCTAAAAGTTCATGTACATTATTCCATGGAGCATCAGCTCTCACATTTATTGCTGCAGGATCAAAATTTATCTGTGCAATAGGTTTAAAATCAATATATGTAACATTAGCAAACCCCATCCATTTAAGCATACTTAACTCCCAAGTTATTATTGTAAGCGTATACCCATCTGGAGGAGCTGTTGCTCCGGCAGTATGTCCTACTGCACCTCCACCACCAACTCTATTCTCAACGCTTACAGGTACTCCAAGCTCTTTTTCAAGTAGTGATGCTACCATTCTACTTATCCTATCAGTTCCACCTCCAGCAGCCCATGGACATATTATCACAATAGGCTTAGATGGATACTTTGGAGGAGCGGTTACAGTAGAGTAGTACCAATAACCAGCAGCAATAGCAACGATAAGCAGTACAACAATAACGGCAGCTATAGTGGACTTCGTTATAGCTAACCTATTCACAAATAGTCACCATAATAATGAAAGATAGAAGTTTATATTTCTTTCGCTTTCACTGGAATTGCCTCTGTTAACTTAAGTAGAGTATTCTAGGTAGAACGTTTCTTTAAAGTAGAAGTAGTTATGACTTAGCAGTAATGATCTATTTTAATATTTAAGTATGACTAGGCTATAGTAGTACTTAACCATCCTACTATAAGCAGTAAACATATATTAAGATACTTCCACACAATCTAAACAAATAAGTATTGAGAATGTGTAGATGGAAAATCATTCACCATATTATTAAGAAGTAGAAATTAATAAATATGGCTTATAGGAACTAGGTGTTTAGTCTAAGTATTGGTAGTGAATAGGCTGTGAAGTTAGCTTATAGATTAGGAGTATTAAACCTGAAGACTTCAGGATACTTATCCGTAGCTATTGCTGCAGTTATTTGGGGTTCTAATGGAGTAATTGTTAACTGGATTCCTCTTAATGCATATGTTATTGCTTTCTTCAGAGTATTATTTGCCAGTTTAAGCCTCTTACCTGTAGTGTTCCTAGTATGGAGGTTTGAAGCATTAAAGGCAGCTCAAGCCTGGCGAACTATGCTGACTTTAGGAGCATTATTGGGTTTAGGCTGGGGATTCCTCTTCTCATCAATGAAGCTAATCGCTATAGCTAATGCTGTTCTACTAAACTATATGGCACCAATCTTCACAGCCATACTTGCACCCATATTTTTAAAGGAGAAAATTGAAAGAAACACTATAGTAGCACTAGCTATATCTATGATGGGTGTTATGCTAATTTCATATCAAGATACTTTTCAAGGTAATCTAAATATTCTGGGAGTAGTATTTGGATTACTTGCTGGGTTTGCTTATGCTGGCTTTATCATTCTATCTAAGAAGGCTATGAATAGATTTCCCAGCTATATTGTAGCTTTCTACTCCTACCTAGCAACTATACCGTTCCTCATTCCCTTCCTAATAGGTATTGATCTATCCATGAATTTAACATCCTGGATTCTTCTAATAATACTAGGTAGCTTCAATACAGGTTTTGCTGTTACACTTTACCTCTATGGGCTTAGATTAATTAAAGCTCAGAAAGCTGTAATCTTCACATATTTAGAGCCTACAAGTGCTATGATTTTCGGCTTTATCTTCCTAGGTCAACAGCCAACATACATCATGCTTACTGGCGGCTTCCTAATTCTTCTCGCAGGATACATTGTAGCCTCAAAATAGATATTATAAGTTAATGGCTAAATAGAATTAAACTAACCGGTTAGACGTAAAGCCCACTATAAACTGGTTCTTAATAGTTTTAGCCAATCTATTTTATACTTAGAAAGTGTCCCCTATCAATATCCTGAACTATCTAATCTAAAGACAACTAAGAGTATTAATCTTTAATTTTACTTAAGCATCATCCTCCTATACATCAGATTACTCCATAAAATAATAAATGAAATAGACTATTCTTCTACATCTCAATAGTGTTTACTCTCTTAAAGAAGCCATAACTACTAATTATATCAACATAGGGTAAGAATACCTCTAAATAAAACCCTTAAAGTTAACAGGGTGCTTTTCATGTCGATAAGAATTAATAGTATCTTCATAGTATATATGAGCTGAAGATGCTGTACTTAATTAGATACAGGTTCTAAAATGATAGCATGACTTATCTTCTATGCATGTGAAAGAGAGTTATCATCACATTAGTAAAGTTTAACTAGAATATTTTGTTAAGTATTTTAATGCTTCAGAGTATTATGATTGTGGAATTATGGAGTATCAAAGGTTTCTAACTCGAGGCTTTAAGCCCTTTAATCCTTTAGAGTTAGCAAAGGAAACTGAGAAAATAGTAACTAGGGAGGGAAATGAAGGTTTAGAGAGGAAATATACAGATTTTTATTCTGTTCCTGTTTATAGAGGTATAGCTACTGGGTATGCTGTTGGATGTTGTTTAAGATGTATTTACTGCTGGAGTAATTGGTCTAGAGATTTTCCTGAAAGGTTTGGTAAGTTTTACTCTCCTAGACAAGCTGCTCAGAATTTATTTAAGGCAGCTGAGCAGGGAATAGTTTACTCTAATTATTGGAGGATACTTATCCCTAAAATTAGTAAGCTCCGCTTATCTGGATGTGAGCCTACTATTGGAAAAGAGCATTTATTAGCTGTTCTCAGCTTTGTTAAAGAATCAAAATATCCCCTTTTTATTTTGGAAACAAACGGAATAATTTTAGGAAATGATAGAGATTATGTTAGAAAACTTGCTGAATTTAAGGATAAGCTCTACGTTAGAGTTTCTTTCAAAGCCGCTACTCCAGAAGGCTTTACTCAGAGAACTGGAGCAATAGGGGAATTCTATGAATATCCCTTCAAAGCTTTAAAGCATTTACTTGACGAGGGAATTTATGCAAGAGCAGCAGCAATGACTGATAGTAGAATAATGCCGAAAGAAGAGAGAGAAATCCTAATTCATATGCTTGATGAAATCGACCCAAAAGCAAACTATGCTAAAACTCTAGAGGAGGAAGTTATTGATGCATACGACACAACAATGAAGAGATTAAAGGCCTTCAAAGATAGGGAATATGCAAGAAAGCTTATACAGGAATTCCTAGAGATATAAGCAAACATTCCTAATGCGATAGCCCTTACAGTTGGAGGCTTACTTGATGCAAAGTTCAGGTAATTTATGACTAAGATAAAAATTATAGCTTTCCTCTCCTCCTCACCTAATTTAAAATCCTGAAGAAACCTTCAAGATTAGGCATTATCTCCTCTACGAACATTTATAGAACTGTGTAAAATATCCCAAAGCTAATACGTGTTATTACTGGAGAGGAAAGGTGAATAGTTAATAGATTAAACAAGATTTCTTTCTTTAATGTTTTATCTTCCATCAATGATTTTAAAATCATCTTTACCTCATTTTACTAAGTTTATTTTACATTAGAAAACTCTTACACAATATTTTTATGATAAGAATACTAATAACTCTGAGGGAAGTTGCCGGAAGAAATACCGTGGCCTTTCAGTAGGCTTTATGATAGATATGTTAATCGAGTATTCGTTAAGTGGTTTAAGCAGATAGCAAGTGAAATTAGAGATAGCCATATATCAGGAACTATTCTTGATATAGGTACTGGTCCTGGACGTTTACCTATAGAAATAGTTAAGCAGGTACCTAATGTTAAAGTGATTGGAATCGATATTTCAAAGAGTATGATTAAGATTGCGAGAAAGAATGCAGAGAAGGAGGGAATTGATAAAGTTGAGTTCAGAATTGGAAGTGCTTATAATACTGGTTTTAAGGATTTATCTGTAGACTTGGTTTTAAGTACAGGGTTAATTCACCATTTAAAAGAAGCTGTTAAAGCTTTTAACGAAATATATAGAATCCTAAAGTATAAAGGAGAAGCCTGGATTTATGATGGACGTAGAGATGCTACAAAAATTGAAATTGAGGAAACTATTCGAAGTATGGATATGGAGAAGGATCTCCCACTACCCTTATGGATAATAGAGAGAATTTGGCCCTACATGCATATAGGATGTAAAACAGATGTTTACATTACTGGTAAAATTGGAGAAGCTCTCAGGAAAAGCTTGTTTAAAAGCTATAACATTGATAAGAAAGGAGCCTACATAAAGATCACGCTAAAGAAAACCTAAAATCACTGAAATTATTAGAAACCAGTAATCTATTCTCCCATAGCTTTTATCCTTAATGTTCTAGTGTAAATTTAGAATTGGTTAGGGAAACTGTTAAGAAGAAGCTTCTGAACTTTAAGAGTAGATTTTAAAGATATTATAGTTAAGTTGATAGAACATAGCTTAAATAGTGAAAATATTTATGGGGAGATAGATAATTAATTTTAAACATAATTTCTGCTAATAGATTTATAATCCTCAATTAAAATGATAAGTATGAAACGAATTTCAAAGATTCTGTTATTGATAGTATTAGCTTTATCTAATTTATTATTTCTCAATTTGACTGCGGATGAGATAAACTATGAAGTAACTGGTCCCCAGGTTAAGGGTTTATGTAGCTTTCTTGAGTTACAGTATATTCATGAAGCTGGTCTGCTTAGAGCAGCTACCACAGTAGAACCTGAAAGGGAGAGAATCTATATTGCTTCAGATAACTTATTGGCTGCAAGAGCTCTAACCCTACTAGGAAGTAAGCTTGGTGTAAAGATACTTACCGTCTTATCCCAAAAATACAGCTTCGGCTTTAACTGTCGTCATGAAGTAATTCTTGGATTTAACATACCTGATGAATTCTATGCTTTAAGACAGGAAAAGATTGGTGAAGTCTACTCTACAGCATTAGGCTTAAAATTTGAGATACTCTATGAGAAGCCGGATAAGTCAAGAATTATTTATGATTGGCGTGAATATGTAGACCTCACTATTTATAGAGCTTTAGACTACATTATAGAGGGAAGAATAAGCGAAGCTGAGGAACTTTTCAGAAACATACTCTCAGCTTGGGATGGAAATGGTTTTAGAGATAAAGCTCAGAAGGAAAGTGGAAGATATGAAACATACAAGATTGCACTTGCACTCTATCTCTACAGAGTTCTTATTGAGGTTAATGGTAAATGTCCTATTGAGACTGAAACCATTAATAAATGGTATACTATCCTAAGAAGAATGCAGACAGTAAATGGAGGCATAGTAACCCACTATGTTGTTAGAAATGAAGTTATTGAGCCTTTAGGAGATGCTAATACTGAAACTACAAGTATTACAGCTATAGCTCTTAGCAACTTACCTTCACTCTTCAGCAGGAACTCTAAGCTCTACCTATTACAGATAGATGTAATAACAGATTCAGACTGGACTAGTGTGAATTTTCCTAATGGTCCTATTATAATAGCTTACAATGGGTCAATTCTTACAGGTGGAAATGCGTCTGAATTAAAGTATTACTTCGATAATATGAGGGTATGGATAAGTAAGAAGACATATGATACGACTAAAGTAACCTTGCGAATAACTGGAATAGCAATTAGGGGCTCTAATCTAGGAGGAATTGTGATAATGAAGGGGCATATAGGTGTTACTGAGGTAGTATTAAGGTTTTGGGATGGAGGAGGGTTCATCTATTATAGCTCGGTTAGACATGAAGGTATTAATCAGAGTGATCCAGTATCTAATCCGAGATTCTTTACCATAAATTATGATTTTCTCTATGCCAAGCCAGTTGGTACAGCACTCCGTGAATCTATTCCACTAGCAATGCAGAAAAAAGTATGTGCTTTCTACTATCCCTGGTATGGTAATGCTAGAGGACCTAGCCGCTGTTTCTTTCATTGGGAGGGTGTAGATGTTGATTCAATCGGTTCTTCAACCCATTATCCGATGCTAGGGCCTTACGATAGCTACGATGAGAAAGTTATAGAGACGCATATGCTATTAGCTAAATCCTCAGGTATAGATTATTTCATTGTATCCTGGTGGGGCATAGATACCTTCGAAGATAAAGTATTCCACAGTCTCCTCAATGTAGGTGAGCAGTTAGGCTTTAATATAACAATATACTATGAATCATATAGGAAGTTATCCCCTCTTCTAGATCCTACCCAGATAGTTAATGAGCTTTCCTATGTAGTTAGGAATTATGCTTCTTCCCCAGCTTTTCTGAAAGTGAACAGTAGACCAGTTATATTTATCTATGCTGTTGAAGCATATGGGAGAGATCCGGATTTCTGGTTTAAGGTAAGGCGAAGCCTTGAGGAACATGTTGGACCCGTATATCTAGTAGGTGATTTAAGGGATCCACGGTATATTCATGTTTTCGATGCTTTCCATACATATATCGAGCTTAACCTAAACGTAATGGAGGATGTATTCAAAACCTACAGGCAAAAAATGAGTATTGGATTAAAGGATCTTGACTTAAATCAAGCTATTAACATCATACTGAGTAAAGGAAACCCAACAATACAAGAGAAAGCACTCTGCTTCACAGTAGTTCCAGGCTATGATGATAGGAAGATTAGATATCCTGGAGCTCTTCTAGATAGAAGAAATGGAGAAACCTATAAGGCCTACTGGCAAAAGGCTTTGAAAGCAGATCCAGACCTCATCCTAATTACAAGCTGGAATGAGTGGCATGAAGGTACGGAGATAGAGCCAAGTAGAGAATACGGCTTCACATATTTACAGCTAACAGCTATATATACTGCTCAGTTTAAGAAAACTAGCTTACCATACATAGAGAAGCCTAAATTAATTTTGAAATATCTACCGAGAATAGATAATGGTACTCTAAGCCTAAACATCAGTAGTCAAGATTATACAGCCTTCATAATTACAATTAAGATTATACTTAATTCTAGTTTAGAGGCCAGCTATATGGAGGGCTACCTTACTTCCACTATACGGCAAGATAATCTTGACGTGATAACCGTAGTATTCCCCGTTCTGAAGAGTGGAGAATCTGTAACTATGAGGTTTCAACTAAGAAGACATTTACCTGATACTGTGAATATCAAAGAGACAACTGTAGAATACTATTCAGCTAATGGGGAAAGATTTAAGCAGGAAGTAGGGGAAGAGTATTACCATAGGTTAACTGTAAGAGGACCAAGTGATTTAGCTATTACTATATTCGGTCAGCTCTATATTGCTAGAAATGGAAACATTAACCTCTGGATGAGGAGGCAAGCTGTGGAGGTACATGTCTTAAGTGAGGTTATCCAAATTTCAGATAATGAAAGACTAAGATTTACTGGATGGAGTGATGGTAATGTGGAATCTAGAAGAATAGTGAAGCTGGAAAAACCCTTAACTCTTGAAACTATATATCAAAGACAGTTCAGACTCATATTTGAGGATACTTATAACATTATCTTAATACCTAGCAGTATGGAGGAAAACTGGTATGTGGAGAATTCAAATGTAAACATTTCAGTTAAAGCTATACAATATATAAACAATTCAACGAGGAAGGTACTTACATCATACTTTATAAATGATGTAGAGCATTCAGTTTCCACACAGGAAGATTTATTTATCATTAGGATAGTAATAGACCAAGCTGTCAAATTGAAGTTTAAATACGTCACACAATACTTTATTAAAGGCTATTCCAAGTTTAGCCGTGTCCTTGGTGAAGGATGGTATCCTGAAGGATCAGAGGCTATACTAAGTGTAGATAATGATTCTGTTCCTATGGAGGGACTTCTCGGTCTAATAGGTGGAACATACAATGCAGATTCAAAAACCAAAA
>Ga0105162_1000180_pt1 | contig 42581 bp, 47 predicted proteins | sample JNZ201metaG_FD_81532 | JGI IMG/M metagenome (GOLD analysis project Ga0105162, IMG submission 81532) | Hot spring microbial communities from Jinze hot spring, China to study Microbial Dark Matter (Phase II) - JNZ 20120812A | ecosystem: Environmental > Aquatic > Thermal springs > Hot (42-90C) >...
ATCAACTACTAGGCTTACAGTAGCTCAATTAATCAATAACCTCATGGAATATGTGAAGCATCGAATAGATCCTGAGGTAGCTGTGAAGGCATTAGCAAAGTATTTAAACCATGAAGTCACGGCAGACTACGCCATAATTTTCTACTCAAGACTACTTTCATGTTGGATTGTTGAGGCATCATCAACTTTAGGGATCATAAGGTTGAAATGACTTAAAGCTATTGAAAGTAGTTTTGCAATGCCCCTTCATCAAGTTTATATAGAGATGTTACTAAGTATATATTCGACGTTATTCTTGAAATAGCTATATATGAGGGTTTAAAGAGTAGCATCTCAGTAGCGTCTATCCTCAGAGGTTCTCCAGTATTAGTGAAGATGTCGTAGATTTCATAGCCCAAGGACCCCCAAACATTGCGAGCGCTGTCTATCAATATCTTATATAGGAGGGCTTCCCTCACCTTACTGGAATTCCAGTTCGGAAGTACGTAACTGTAGATGTATCCCTTCGTGGTTGTATATCGGTATATCTTAACGTGCTCCCCACCTCCTCTGTCAATCTCTCTATCTATATCTACACCGGCAATCCTGTAAATTGCTGAGATACCCTTAGCACCATCAGCTCCTAAGAATATTGGTGTACCATCAGCTCTAGAAAGGACTAAAGGCCCTGGGTATACCCTCTTATTAACGTCGTCAACTATAAAGAACTCGTAAGCAGCTACGTACAATTTATTAGGTTTTATGTTGAAGTTACTTATCAATGAATTTGCTGCTGTAACTTCATCACTAGTTAAAGCCTTAGCAAGTATGTGTATCTGTGAGAAGTTGAGGGTGGAGCCATCAGCTACTGAAGCCCTCTCACCAACTACTGAAATCCAATACCCATAATCCCACCAGGCCACGATTACTGAGTCTTTTTCAGTATTGTTCTTAATCCAGCTGAGGGTATTTATCCATGAGGGGGCGTTGACTGTTAGGCCAACTCCAGATTCAATTATGGTTGGAATTACAGATCTGTATGAAGGTACCCAGTACGAAGCGCCTTGAAGCACTACTGCAATTATGTAAAATATAACCATGATCGATGCTACGAGTCTTACGAACCAACCTGACTTACTACTGCTTAATACTTTAGATATCAGGACTTCTCCAACTATGAACCCTGACGTCATAGCAATTACTAATACGGCGTAGGAGAAGAAGTAAGCTACGTTATACGTAGAGACGATAGATATTAACGTGAGTAGTAGTAGGAATAGAGAGTTGGTATCCTTACGGACTAAACTCCTATACAGTAGGTATAGAATTCCTAAGAAGGTGATTACTAAGGGAGGACCTCCAAGATATATGAACTCCGAAGGTGTTGCACTTCTATACTGAGCTATAGTACCTGTGAGGACGCCGGCAATATTTCCTAAACCCATAGCGGCCAGTCCCTTACCCCCTATCCCTACAAAACCTCTGAGCAGTAGTGTTAGCCCTAAAACTCCGAAGGCTGTGATTAGTAAGAAGTAAGTTATTTTAGGGGTTATTATTAATTTCTTACCCCTACGCCTTACATACTTTGAAGACATCATGTTAAACATTGCGTACGCTATGAGCAGTACTCCAGTACCTAATGGGATTATAATACCAGCATTTCTTATTAAGTACTCAAAGCCATTGTAATATGATGGTGTGACTAATATTAAAATCGTTAGGGGCGCTATCTCGTAGAACCATAGCCTAATTAACTTTTTATTTACGACTCCTATTATCAGTGGTGTTAGTACGTATTGTAAGAAGATAGCAGCTAGTAATAAGTTAAATCCGGCCCAACTTAAAGCCGAGATGCCGAGGAATATGCCGGCTAGTAGTGCGGACTTCTCTGAGCTTCTCTTAATAGCTCTTACGTGGAAGTATAATGCCAGGAAGATAAATGCTAAACCTAATACGTACTTAACGGTAAATCCAGCTACCTGCCTATCTACAAACATCAACGCCGTTGTTAGTGAGGCTATGGCGGCTGGTAGCGGACCACTTAACTCACGTACTGTAAGGTAAATACCTACCAAGCCTATAATGTATAGCGGTATGGGTAGGTACACCAACCATTCATAAAGCGTTAGGTTAGGGATTACAGACCTCGCCATGTAGTAAGTAATTATTGAGACGTAAGGTAATGCTGGTAATTCTGTTGAGGGTATATCCCTACCCCAGGGATACCAAAATATCTTAGTATCAGGATTATCCTGAGTTAGAGAAGTATAGTACGTAAGCCCATTCTCGTATAATTTACTAGTAATCCAATAGTTAAGATAGGGGTCCATCTCATATAATGTAGGACCGTAACCAAGCTCTAACGCATTATAAACAGGTTGTAGTCTGAGATAGGACCCAACAAAAGCTGATATCATTAAAACTATTAGCCCAAATAATTCTAACATCAGTTTAACATTAGGCACCTTTAATACGTTCCTAAGCATCTACACCGACCGTAAAATCATGCTTTTAAACGTTTTAAACTTTAGAGTTATTAAACGCTCATATAGTGTTAGTAGTTAATCGTCCTCCCCCGTAGTATGCTACAGCTATTTCAATGAGTAAGGCTTACAATCCCGAAAGCCTCGTCCTTTAGGGCGGGGAGGAGGTCAGGATAGACACAGTCTGTAATACCTTGGTAATATCTGCCGAGGTTTACGGCTTTAAACACTTCATTATCGAAGCATTTAAATGGGTTATTCACCACTTAAATTTGGTTGAAGGTTTTCATGGGAATGCTCAGCGAGTCTATAGTACTTGACTCTCTCTATAAGTATGGTGAGAAGGCATTTATAGTTCTGAAGACTGCGTATGAAATATATCAGAATAACTTAATCAGCGGTAAGAAATTATTAGGTGATTTTGACTTTAAAACTTTGATAAATAAGTTAAGGGAGAAGGGATTTAATTATAATCCAAATCAACTCTTAAGGATTATGGAGAGGGATTTCGGAATTATTGAAACTACTTATAGGTCGTCGAATCAAAGGTGGTGGAAGTTTAATGACCCATCAGCCGTTTCTAAGGCGTTAAGTATTTATGAAGGTAAGTATAGTGATGATGTAGAGAGCGATCCAGAGGTCGCCTTACTTAGATTGCAGGTAGATGTAGTCGACATTGATTCTATGTTGAGAATCATTGCTGAGCTAACCTCTAAGGAGCATTTAACATACGCAGAGAAGGGTAAGGTTAAGCAACTATTATTTGATGAGGTACCCTTAATTATTAAGTTGTTTAAGAGTACTCAAGAATTTGAGGATGAATTCAGAGATTTTAATAGTAAGGTGAGATTAATGCTTAAATACCTCTCAATACTAGTGAAGAAGTTTAAGGGAATTAACGTAGATGTTAGTAGCTTAGATTACAGTGAGGCTGAAGTTATTGGTAAATCAGTTAAGGTGGGTGGGTTAGCTAAATCAGATTTAAGTCCTTAGAGAGTTTATGAAGTCTACTCATAATGTATGTAAGGACCTCCCTAAGGACTTCCTCGTTGTTATACCCTGTAAGTATCCTTACTAACTCATCTCTACTAAGACCTTTCTGAACGTTTACCTCGTTAAGTAATTTAGGCATAGCCCTCACTATATTATCAACTATTGATATGTTCGCAGCTCTTGAAGTTCTTGAGAGTGGATTTAAATCAACGGCTATTACCGTCTTACCTAACCTCCTAAGAGCCTCAGTCCTATCCCCATCCTCTAAGGGGACTAACACTACATCAGCCCTGTAAATACCTTTTAAACTCACCCTCCTCCTCTCACTAAATATTTCCGGTATAGTTATTAGGTCATCATCTACTCCAAGTACTTCCTCAGCACCGTAGGACTTCAATACATTTAATATTTTTAACTCCCTATCACGGGTCCTATGGAATAAGTTAACCTCTATTTTAGCGTTAACCGACTTAGCCAGTTTAACCACATCCTCAGCAACTAAGGCTGCTACGTTACCATTAACTGAGATTACTGGGTGCTTAGCTAGGAGTAAGGCCGCTGCAGCAGCTCTTATAGCCTTAATGGCTGGTGGAATCGTTTCCTCACCTATTAAGTAGTCGAAGCATTCACCCCTGCCATGAGCTATTAACCCCTGTGCGACAACATACCCATCCTTAAATCCCTTTACGAGTTTTTCTCTAATCATTAATGATTCATACCTTGGATGCTTAGGAGATATCTCAACCATCTTTACATCACTATAAGACCGTGTCTTGCGATGTTAAATATTTTAGGTGTTCCAACCTTCTTGAGGAGTATATCAGCTACGTCTGGGACGTACGTCTCTTCAACTATAACGGTCAGCAACATCTTCTTAACGAAATACCCTAAAACACCACCATTTCTAATGGAGTTTGATAGAGCTGTACTTAACAATTCGTCTAACTCCTTACTCAGCATACCTACTCTCAAGCTAAACATATGCGCTAATTCCGCGAAAGCTTCAATACTAGGAGCTTCTACGAACTTCTTATATGTTTCAACACCAACTGCATTTATTAGATTTCCGAACCTAGACATCATCTCCTTAGTGGTGAGGCTACCTAATAAGACTGTGACAACCTTTAAGGACCTACTAACTGGTACGATGTCGACGGAACCCACTCCGGGAGGACCGGGTGATGTCCTTAACACTAAGCCATTTCCATAAAATTCAGCTATAACGTCACCGTATCCAGTCTCATTAAGTACCTCAGCTACGTGTGCAAGCGCTGAGATATTGTTCAACGTTGTTGAACTCTTATCCAACATGTTTAAGGTGAGGTAAGCTAGTGCTACAGCACCGCTTAAACCGTAACCATTGCCTAGCATTACTTTAGACCTTATCCTAACAGCTTTAGCGTCCTCCAGCCTTGCTAGTTTTCCAGCTGTGTCTACGACTGGATTCATCATGCATAGATCGTTAATGATTACCCTACACTTACTATCCACAGCCTCAGCAATTATTGGGGGATCTAAGGTCAATCCAGCCCCTAAAGATCCGGTGAATAACGGGTTGTATGATTTGATTACGTACCAAAACCCGGTTATGTGGAGTGGTATTAAAACCCTCATCTTACCGGCCCAGTGCCTTTTTAACTATGTCGAGTATTTCCCTAGCTATGAGGTCCTTACGTGTCTTACTTATGTATTTCTCAAAGCCGTCAGCCCCTAATATTAGTACTTCGTCGTATTCGCTTGCAAAACCTATATCAGGTCTCGCTACGTCATTAGCTACTATTAAATCAAACCCTCTCTCAACTAATTTACTCCTAGCTCTAGCCTTAAGTTCCTCTACATTACCCCTAACAGTTTCTGCAGCAAAACCTACTACTAACCCGTTGAAGACCTTTCTAATCTCTTTGGAGATCTTAGGGGTTGGTTCTAGAGTTAGGTTTAATAAACCAATATTGGAGTCTATCTTCACCTTACTGACTTCTCTAAATTTAAAGTCTGAGGGAGCTCCAGCCAGGACTACAGCATGGTAGGTATCATTTCTTAATTCGTTAACCACGGCGTTAAGCATCTCTTCAGTAGTTACAACTTTTACAGTTTTAAAGTACTTCGGTATTAGGGAATCTTCCATTGGTCCATGTACTAAGGTTACGGAGGCCTCCCTAAAGAAGGCTTCTCTAGCTATTGCAACTCCCATCCTACCGGAACTAGCGTTTGTTAGAAATCTGACTGGATCTAGGAATTCTCTTGTAGGTCCCGCTGTAACTAATATTTTAACTCCCTTTAAGTCAGAACCGCGTAACACGAGTGTTTCAGCATTAAGCACTATATCATCTACCTCTGGTAGTTTAGCCCTCACACCCTCTATGAGTGGTTCTAGGATCCTCACCCCATATGCTTTAAGCTTAGATATGGATTCAACTATCTGAGGTGCTTGATACATTGCTAAATGCATTGAAGGAACTATTAGCAATGGCTTACGTAACCCTATGAAGTTTAAAGCTGTTAGGGTGACTGAGGTGTCTGCAACTCCCGAAGCTAACTTAGCTATGGTATTCGCTGTAGCTGGGGTTATTACCATGGCATCGCAAGTACGGCTTAAAGCTACATGACCTACCTCACCTTTAAACTCTACGTAGACCTCATTACCGGTAGCCCATTCAAATAACTGCGGACTAATGAGCTTTGAAGCTTCAGAACTCATAACAACGTATACGTCGGCAGACCTCCTAATCAACTCTCTAGCAACGTCTACAGCTTTATATACCGCAACCCCACCACTCACTCCTAAAACTATCTTCCTCCCCTCTAACGACTTCGAATAAGTTCCACGAATCTCACTGCTTGGATGGTATGGTAGCATCGTCTATTCCCTCGTTATATTGATTAAAGTTTTTAAAAACGTAGTCCTCTATTTTCAGTGTAATAGTTAGTGATGGTGATGGTGGAAGCAGTTAGGATTAGGGAGGCGACAGAAGACGATATTCAGAAAGTAATTGAAATTAATCTAATAGCATTGCCTGAGCATTACACGTTAGACTTCTGGTTAGATCATCTTCGAGCATGGGGTAAGGCATTCATAGTTGCTGAAGTAGATAATAAAGTAGTTGGATACGTAATGTGTAGGGTTGAAAGCGGTTTAGGCTTCATGAGGAGGAAGCTAACTAAGTTAGGTCACGTGGTAAGTATTGCAGTACTACCAGACTATAGGAGGAGGGGTATAGGTATGATGATGATGGAGGAATGCATTAAGAGGCTTAAGGAACACTACAATGTTGATGAAGTCTACTTAGAAGTTAGAGTTAGTAATGTACCGGCCATAAACCTATATGAGAAGTTAGGCTTTAAAAAAGTAAAGATCATTAAGTACTACTACTTAGATGGTGAAGATGCATTCGTTATGGCTAAAACCTTATAGCATTACCGTAGAGCTAGAGTATCCATCCCTAAGGGTGGTAAGATTAGTTAGCAATAACCTAAAGTCTTAAATATATTTAACTCTTACGAGTTTTGACTTGGGTAATTATGAAGTATTTATTCGTTAGGTTGCAGCCAGGTTTAATGCGTGGTTTGCTAGGTCGTTACTACATTATTAACGACGTTAATACGTTAGGGGTTTGTGAAGAGCCGGTTATGATTAGAGTTGATAGTAATGTGAACTTCGTATGGTTTGAACCTCCTTTTAAAGGTGTTAATTCTATGGACTTCGTTGTTGAGTGGAGTGGATATCTTAACGTATTAAGAGGCGGTTATTACGTCATATTTATGGAATGTGATGATGGATGTATTATGAAGTTAGATGATGAGTTATTAATTGATGGGTGGGTAGAGCAACCGCCAACGCTCTACCAATCCCCTCCTTTATTTCTATCTAGGGGGTCTTACAAGATTTACGTAAAGTACTTTAACGTAGGTCCTTTCGGATTAGTAAAGCTTGGTTGGATAACACCTGAAGGAGTTATAGAGGAAATACCTAGTGAAAACCTATATACGAGGAGTGGGAACTCTATAGTTGTTAAGGGCCTTCCAGCAGGTAGTACCATAGAAGTGTGGAGTAATAAAGTATTGGATAGAGCAGTAGTTAGTAAGGATGGTTTAGCGTTCTTAAGGCTTAATTCAGCTCACCCTATCGACGGGTATTTTAAGGTAATTACGGAAGGTGGGGAGTTTCAATCACCGATAATTAGGGATATGTGGGGAGGTGATGTATTCGAGGTTAAGGAAGTCTCATAAACGTATAGTTAGCACTTACCCCACAGTAATTTAGTATTAAGTAATTCCCCAAATCGAGAGGGCCTGGATTTAAAACTAACGTATTATTTAAGAAGCACGTCCCTATGTTATCATGGTAATGTCCTGTAAGTACGTACTTAACCCCATACCTAACGATTACGTCGTTTAATTCCCTCAGCCCTCCGTGGTACTTACCCATTACCAGATCTAAACACCCTTTTGGGGGGAAATGCGTTACTAATATGTCTATAGTTCCTTGAACCCCTTCATAAAGCTTTCTAATAGATTGATGTACTGATAAACCTCCTACAAACCCCACCCTACATCCACTAATGCTTATAGCGGTACCGTCGAACAATATACCTAACTCCCTAGCGTGTTTAGTTACGTAGACATCATCACATTCGCCTGGCAGTAGGACCACTTTATCACGTATTTCAGCTAATCCCTGCAACCCTGCATTTATATCACCTCCTAAGATCATTAAGTCTGCTCTTAACGCTCTGAACACGTTGATGACCTTATAGAGATTCAACTCATTTCCATGTAGGTCAACGCCGTAGACTACTTTAACCATTAGGACCTCATCAGTATTATAATACGTTATTGATGTTTAATTTAAGTGTCATCAGCGTTGAAATCATCTTAAACAGTATAAAATTTTAATCAGACCTACTATGCTCTAATAACGTAAATGACGTAGCTAACGCTAAGATATCAGCTAGGGTTCCTAAGTTTACGTTATTAGACCTTAAGTAGGTGTCTAGGAGTTTAATCAGTCTTTGCTGTACTTCCTTACTGTCCTTCAGTAGATTTATAATTTTCTGATATGATTTTACGAGTAGTGCTCTCTCCATCCCTAAGCCTTTAACGACCTCACTATCGAGGTACTTACTGATCAGGTGGTACTGCGTCCTACTAATACTTTCCAGAATGTTAGACTGTACTTCGTTGAGTACTTCCTTCATATATTGGTATGTATCAATCGTTAATTCGTAGTTGTGGGTTACTTCATATGCTATTAGGTCAAAGAAACTTGACTCAGTAAGTATGTCAATCAGTGTGTAATTCCCTATAAATCCTACCTGAATGTCTGGTATGCGCCCAAGATATCTATTAGCATATGATGGGTTAAGCATCCGTAGTGCTTTGTAAAACTCTTCAGCATCTTCATTAGATGTCGTTGAATACAGTAGGGTAGTAGCGTTTTTAGCTAGTTCTGGAGGATTTAACCATGTGTCGCTGTATTTAACAGCATATATTATAGGAATTGTTAAGATGGCATATCCCAGACATGTATTAGTTCTTATGTACTCATTATTAATTACTTCGCTAACTGTCACTCGAATCCAATAGCCTATGCGTGGCTTATCTACAGTCTCGTCTAGTATTGACTCGTATACCTTATTAAGTATTGGGGAGGTAGCTACGAACTTCGCCATATTTAAGTCTTTGATAGGGCTTCTATAACTTACTGTAGAGATCTTATTAGGTGCTAGGGCTTCTAACACGAACCCTAGTGAGAGTATAGATGAGACGTACTTTTTATAGAGTGTATTACATTTCATTCTATAACGTAACTTACGTATATCTTATTAACTTCACCTTCTAAGACACTATGCCATTTGTTTCCGAAAGCTAATATGGCGTAAAGACCTATTGGTACGGCCTTAGACTTCCTTATAAGTCTTATTAGTGCTTGGCTAGTCCTACCACTACGTAGTAAGTCATCAACGATTAGAACTCTATCACCTCGATCTAAGATATTTGAGGGTATGTATAGGTTGACAACTGAGGGTGGGTCCCTGGATAAGTAGCTAACTTCATAGTAATTTGAAACACCTACGTCTAACCGCTTCTTAGCTACAACGAGTTTAGCCTCAAATACTTCGGAAACCGCAACCGCTAGTGGTATGCCGTCAACCTCTACTGTAGCAATTGCCGTAGGTTCTAGGTCTTTGAAGACCTGATATGCGACTAAGGCAAATATCTTCAGAAAGTCTACATTGTATATTAGGTTAGACGTACTTACGATGGAATCGTCGATAATTTCAATGTTATCCTTAATGATTTTCCTAATGACTTCCTCATTGAGCAGTTTATCAAGTAGTTCCTTAGCTCTTTCCTTAGTAGGTAAGATCTTCATGTTTACATATCTCCATAGTGCTGGTGTGGAAAGACCTGTAATTAACTCCAACTCCCTATATTTCAAAACCTTCCGCAACACCCTCAGAGCATCGACTGCATACCTTCTAACATCGTTCATTAGAACATCACCTTCGCATTCAGATTCCCCAATCAGAAGTACATGACAACACATATATAATTTTTACATTTTTTACATTAACATTTTAAATTAAAGATGTAAGGATAAGAGCACATCCAAGGGGTTTGGGTTTCATGTTGTTTGATGTGGTTTGATCTCGACCCTTGGTTTCATAGACCTTGGGGCACCTTTCATCGGTGCCCATGTCATCGGTCTCCACCCGTTCAGGGTAACCCCGACTCACAGCTCCTCTTCATCTAGTTCTGGTTCATTGCTGTGGGGAAACCCCCACATCCTGGCTTTGAGTACTCATCCACTTAGGTCTTTACCGTACACCTGCATCGTGGGCGGGCTCAAACAGTAAAGCAACCACAATCAACCCTTATAAACCTATATGAAATCCGAAACAGTTGCGTTGGGCTTACCATTCTAGGAAGTTCATGTATGTAGGAATGAATAAGGAAATAGCTTAGATAACGTAGAACTTAATTAGCAGGGGTTCTGCTGCATTTTCAGAGGCTTAAGCAGTAATGGGATAAACGTAGTAATAGTTAAAGGGGTATAAGAACCTACTATGAAGCTCTAATGTGTGTGAAAGGTAGAGGTCAGTTCTAGGGGATTTAAGGTAAACTATATAAGGTAATATCTTCAGCAGAGTTCTATATAGGTAGCTGAGATGGAGGAGATTACGTTACTGGCAAGTCTAATACCGTGCAAATCTAAATTCATGATTAAGAGGCTGAATAAGATTAAGGAGGTATTTGAAAACGACTTCAACCTAAAGGTAAACTTAATCATAACTGAGAATAATAACGGGAGGAACCTCATATTCGTGAATAATGACGTCATTGAGGTTAGCGATAATATGAGGGTTACTGAGTTGATTGAGAGGATAGTTGAAAAGTTAGGTAAGCATTACGCACTTATATCGTTTGATAGGATAGCTGTAGGAGGACACCTTTCTTAAAGTTAGTTGGTATGTCTTAATCTGATGTTGAACTTATCATCAACATTTATATTTTAATACGTAAGTATATTATATTATATTGGGTTTGGGAATGGTTAGTAAGTCTGGAGATGAGTTAAAAATTATCTACGAAGACGATGATATAGTGGTGATGCAGGCACCTGATGATAAGGGGTTAGAAAACCTAGTTTTAAATATAATCAGGAGGAAGGGTAGGCCAGTTACTTGGAGGGAGTTGAGGAGAGAGTTAAGTGGGTTAGCAGGTGAGGACAGACTTAGGAAGGTATTGATTAGTTTAATTGATAGAGACGTAGTTATTGAAATGATAGACGGTACCTACGGTCTTAAGGGTATGGAATCCACCTACGTTCCATTAAGGATTAAGAAAAGAGTTAGGCCTTTAGTCCCATCTAAGTTTAGAGCACGTTGGGGTCCATTAATAAGTAGTAAGGGTAGCATAGCGGCAGCGATTCAAGCCCTCAAAGCTGCTAGAGAAGGGAAGAAGCAAGAAGTAGGTCTTACGTAATCGTAGGGATATTAGTTGGGTTGCGAGAAGTCTAAAGTAATTATTAAGGGTAGGCTAGCATACATAGTTAGTGAGTCAGGAGCTACAGCCTTTATACCTATCGATAAATTATGTGAGGTTGCTAGAAGATTTAACCTATGTCTAGATAACTTCAAATGTAATTGAGGACCATACAGTATATAGCGGTACTTATTACACCAATTTATAATTATAAACTTTATATGTATCATATTTATTGGCAATTATATTTAATTAAAATTTATAAGAAATTTTATTCATTTTAATTAAGGGAACTATTATGAGTGTTCAAAAGTCTTTAGTTGGTATATTAATTGTCTTGATCGTCATTGCCGGTGTTGGTGGTTATTTCGCAGGTTCTGCAGCTGTACCGCCTCCTAAGACTGTTACTTCAACTTCATTAGTAACTGTTACTACTACTGCGGCAGCTACTACGGTTACTGTTACTACTACTGTTACCCCACCCCCACGTACTGTTACAGTTACTATTACCCCAACACCAACGCCCACACCGGCGTTCCCATTACCGGGGTGGCCTAGAGAAATGATAATAAGAGGGTGGTCCGTAGGTACCTCAGGATATTTATTGATGGGAGTTATAGGCGATCTTATAGATAAGGAGTTAGGGGTTAAGACAACAATACAGCCTGGAGCAGGAACTGGTAACTTAGTCGCCGTTGGAACAGGAGAGATAGATATAGGGCTCACGCTGAGTTTATGGCCTCCAATATATCTTGCTGGGCTAGCTGAGAAATTTGGGTTAGCACCAACTAATATATCTAGGGTTGCGTACTTAATAGGTACTTATACGCCTGAATTCCCGATAATAATATATGCACGCGCTGACTTCCCTGCAAACACTGTTCCTGAGCTAATGGAATTAATAAAATCTAGGGAGGTTAAACTCGTGCTTGGAGGACCTGCAAAGGGTGTTGAAGAGTATTTCACCAGGGCGTTATTCACTAAATATGGAATAAATTTCGATGCGCTTAAATTACCTACTGCTGGCTCGGCAGCTGCAGCTGAGGCATTTATAGAGGGTAAATATGATGTAGTTATTGATAGTGATTCCTTAATTTCAACTGCTTGGCAAACGCTTGATGTACGTGCAAAGGGTCGAGTTAAAGTTATTAAGTTTACGGAGGATGACTTGAAATACATTGTTAATTACTTTGGAAAAGGTTCGTGGGAGAGGTTTGACATTCCTGTAGGATTGTATGAATTCATTAAAGAGAATTATACAACTCTGTCTTTATATACATTAATAGTGATACGTTCCGACCTACCTAACGATTTAGTATACTATATTACAAAACTGTTGTGTGAGAAGAGGGACCTCATTATAAGTAGTGTTGGAGCATACCAGAACTTCGACCCTTCTAAGGGGATAATAACATCAGGACTTCCAATACATCCCGGTGCTGAAAAGTATTATAAAGAGAAAGGTTATGTGAAATAACGGGGCGAGAATACTTGAAGAGAGAATTTGAAAAAATACATATTTTTTTAAGGTTTTTAGTTAAAGCCATACTTTCAGTAATGATTATATACAATACTTACGTTTTTACAGTCGGTCGTTACGACATTTATGAACATATGTTCATTAATTTAATTTTCGTTTTGCCTTTGGGCTTTATCCTTTACGCTCCATCAAGAAGATACGTAGATAGGACAGGGCTTTTCGATTATTTATTAATCGTGGTCTCATTCATCACTACTATAACGTTTTGGCTTAACTACTATAATTGGGTATTTAATAGAATGTGGTTGGTAACCCCCTTATCTATGGAGCAGCTAGTATTTGGAGTAATAATGATGATTTTACTAGTCGAGCTGATAAGGAGGGTCTTCGGTAAACCATTATTTATCTTATCATTAATATGCCTTATCTACGGCCTAACATGTCCGTACCTACCCTATCCGCTAGGTTTTAAAACACACCCTCTTAAAATATTAGACCTGCTGCTCTTCACTCCTTACGGTATTTTATCTACGCCTTTAGAGGTTATGGCGACATACGTAATAGCATTTACCTTATTGGGTTGCGCATTTCAGCTGGCACGTATTGATGTTTTCTTTATCGAGTTAACTAAATCACTTATAGGGAAGAGCGTTGGTGGTATAGGTAAGGTATCAGTCATCGCTTCAGCATTATTCGGTACTATAAGCGGGTCTGCTGTAGCGAATGTCTATGCTACTGGGACGATAACGATACCAACGATGATAGGTATGCAGTACCCTCGCGAGCTTGCAGCAGCTATTGAAGCAGTTGCATCAACTGGAGGTCAGATAACACCTCCCATAATGGGTGCTGCAGCATTTGTTATGGCTGAGATTTTAGGGGTTCCTTATATAACAGTAGTCATCGCTGCTGTTTTCCCAGCTCTTTTCTATTACCTATTCCTGTACATACAACTTCATTTTACGTCAATTAAATTAGGCTTAAGAGGTCTTACAGAGGAGGAGGTTCCTAAGGCTGTTGAGATACTTAAAAAACAAGGGTACAGAATGATACCATTATTGGTATTTATTTACTTGCTAGTTGTACAGAGCTGGGGTCCAATCTCATCTGCTATAGTTGCTTTCTATACGTCTCTTACCATCAGCCTCTTTAGGAAGGATTTACTTAGAAAGCCTGCCTTAATAATCAATACCTTAACGAATGGGATGATGGAGACAGTACCCATAATACTGGTTGCATGCTCCGCAGGTATCGTGGTTGGAGTTCTAACGTATACTGGTATCGCTCTTAAAATCGGTTCATTAATTATGAGGGCCTCATTCGGTATATTGGAAATTGCTTTAATATACATAGCTCTTCTAACAATTTTAATGGGTATGGGCGTACCGACAACTGCAGCCTATATTATGACTAGTGCTGTGGCATTACCGGCTTTAAGCTTATTTGGTGTTAAAGGTATTGTAGCTCATATGTTTATTCTTTACTACGCTATATTGTCGGCAATCACCCCTCCAGTAGCATTAGCAGCATTTGCCGCAGCTAATTTATCAAAAAGTTCGCCCATGAGGGTAGGATTTCTTGCTATGAAATTAGGGTTGGGACTCTTTTTCATACCTTTTGCTATGTTTTCTAAGCCTGAGCTACTCGTAGTTGCCGGTTCTTCCTCAACATATGAAGTATGCTTAGCGTTTACCACAGTTTTAATGGCATGCTTCATAATGTCCGTAGGGTTGGCGGGCTATTTAAAGAGTAATATACCACTCATTCATAGAGTTGTCCTCATAGTTATGGGGGTAATACTATTATACTTTAAAGATATATTTATCATTCTAGGAACATCGTCAGTAGCAATTATTCTGTTATTCTTCCACATCTACCGTTATAAAAACCGTAATTAGTATTACAACTGAAAGTCTCATACTTTAGGTAGGGGTTAGAAACCTCTATATGTATAGAGCATTAGGAGTGCGTCGTCTTCGAGGTTTGGAGACTCGCTAATAATAACTCCTGAAACGTTGTAGTCTTTAATAGCTTTAATAACTTCTTTATAGTTTATTTTTGATTCAACTAGATTAAGATGTCTTACCTCACCTCTATCTCCGTATTCTATACCTGAGAGGTGGATGTGTGAGTTCTTTATAGCATATGAGCCTAGTCTTTTCTCCACGTATTCGAGTATCTTACTGAACTCTTCGTAATTATTTACTCTACCCTTACTCCTTGCGTATATATGTGCGAAATCTACGCATGGTAATGCATAATCAATACCCTCAACAACTGAGACTATTTCTTCAACAGAGCCGAACTCAGCTAGTCCTCCCATAATTTCAGGTCTTATCCATATTTTCACACCATCATCTACTAATTGCTTAATAATTCCTTTAACGTGGTTCCTAACCCTTTCAATACATTCCCTACTAGTGAAACCGCCATAGTAGCCTGGATGAAAGACTACAGACCACGCACCTGCTAAGTAGCCTGTTTTCGCTGAATCTACTATTCTCTTAATAGATGCTTCAACCTTACTCCCATCAGTTGATAAGAGATTTATATAGTATGGTGCGTGCACGGTTAACAATATACCTAAATTTCTAGCTGTTTCGCGGACTTCAGAGGCCGCATTCACACTCATTCTAACCCCTCTTACAAACTCTATTTCCATCGCATTAAGACCTAATTCGTGGATTCTCCTTAAGCCATTTAGAGTAGACGGCTTTGGAGTGCTATTAGGTATTCCAGCAGTACCGAAGAATAGTCCGTTAACAACGTCCAACGAGGGCACCTACCTAACTACATTACGTACATGGGATTATTAAAACTTCCTAATTAAATTTAACGTTAGGTATTAATTGGTGGGAGGCTTGGTAGCGGGGGGTGGAATTTCACGGACGGTCACTTACCTTATGTGAGACCAGTCCGTTTTGAACCACCGACCTCGGGGTGGACCTCTACCGTGTGTCCCCGAGATACGACCCTCCAACGGGTCGTAACGTATATGAGCTTCGCGGGTAGGATGTTTAATCCACACCTCCCGCGGGCTCCCTGGCTACCCCACCCCGCTGCTTTGGCCTCCCAGAATTCTACTTGATTGTTGAGGCTTATAAGCTTTGTTAGCAAGTGTGAGCATCATCTTACGTAACTCGGTATGGAATTCAGTAACCACGCTTAATTCTTCTGCCTTCTTAATGGCTTCAGCTAAGTTCTTAGTTGACGTTAGACTTAACGCTAATTTAGACGATTTATAGAGGGTATTAGTGTTGAGTAGGAATAAGATTGTTGATACTATATTTACCCTCACTTTCCTCAGCCCACTCCTTATACTGTAGATTCCGTCAAATCCCTTAAGTGCGATTACTGGTATCCTACCTGCCTCAGTCTCCACCTTAGAGGTTACCTCCTCCATACGCCTTAAGTAATTAGTCCACAACCCTATCGAACCTATATAGCCTCCACGCTTAGCTAACTCGCTTATCTTACTCAGTACGTACTCCTGCGGTAATTCACCATCAGCTCCAGGGGCTAATACTGCGATGAAGGATTTGAAGTTAGAGAGTGCAGCTAACCCCATAGCATCTGTTAGAGGGCTTCCCAGACCATCCTCCCAACCTTCAGCTAAGATATCACCACCTACGTCTAAGCCTATGAAACAGTCTAAGGAGTAATCACTTGCTAATTCATTTAAACACCTAACATAGCCTTCAACACCGTATTCAAGTGTGATTGATGGTATTACATTATTCGTTAGTGATGCTAGGACGGCGGCCTGAGGCTTATAGGTGTAAAACCCTCTACTCACGTAGGACTTATCGGTAATGTAGGCGCATTCCCTAATAGTAGCGTTCCTGATTAAGGATTTTGATGGCGGGCCTGCGACAGGGTCGACAACCCATCTCTCCCATAAGACAGCTATAGGTAGGCAGAGGTCTACCTTAAAGAAATCCTTAAAAACCATGCATAAGACGTATGCTGAGGCGATATCACCCCCACCACCGATTCCGATGATACCTATTCTACGACCTTCAAACATCTTAACGGGGTTAGAGCCTTCATACATTATTGGAAATCCTAAGTTTAGTTGAGTGGTGTAATTTAAAGTTTAAAGCTTAATAATATAGATGTAGTAGTCTGTATAGGTGTTGATTTTGGCTTTCGGACCGCCTGCGATGGGGTATGATAGGGCGATAACGGTATTCTCACCTGACGGTAAGTTATACCAGGTTGAATATGCGGCTGAGAACGTGAGGAAGGGGTGGACAACTATTGGTATTAAATCAAAGAGTGGTGGTATAATACTAGCTGAGAAGAAAAAAGTTACTCAGTTAATAGACCTCAGCTCTATAGAGAAGATATTCTTAATAGATACTCACGTAGGTGCGAGTTTTGCTGGATTAGCTGCTGATGGCAGGGTATTGATAGACTATGCAAGGAGGCAGGCATTTAATCATAGATTCATATATGATGAGCCAGCAGATGTTGAGATGTTAGTTAGAGCTGTTTGTGATATTAAGCAACTCTACACCCAGCATGCCGGTGTGAGACCGTTCGGAGTTTCACTAATTTTCTTAGGTGTTGATAGGAAGGGGGTTAACCTATTTAAGACCGAGACCAACGGCTATTACTTCAGCTACTTAGCAATTGCTATGGGGGTCGGCGAGCAGCAAGTGATGGAGTTCCTTGAGAAGAACTACAATAGTGAATTAAGCCTTAAAGACGTAATCATCTTAGGGCTGAGGGCGTTGAGAAATGCTTCTGAAGGGCCTTTAACACCGGAGGGTATTGAGTTGGGGTATATTACCCTTCAGGAGAAGGAGTTTAAGAAGTTATCTGTGAAGGAATTATCACAGTATATTATTGAAGCAGGGGTAAATAAATGAGTGGTAAGGAGTATGTTATCGCTAGATATGAGTCGAAGGGTCTTAGGTTTGAAGTATTAGTCAAGCCTGATCAAGCTTTAAAGTTCAAAGAAGGAGATAAGAAGTTAACTGTTGATGATTTCTTAGTAAGTGACTTCATATATAAAGACGTTAGGAAGGGGTTGAAGTCGTCGCCTGATGAGTTGAGGAAGGTCTTTGGAACAGAGGATGTGAGGGTAATAGCCGCTGAGATCGTTAAGAATGGAGAATTACAACTCACAACTGAGCAGAGGAGGGTTTTATTAGAAGCTAAAAGGAAGCAGATTGTAAACTACATAGCTAAATCAGCCATAGACCCTAAAACCAAGACACCTATACCGCCTCAGCGGATTGAGAAGGCTATGGAGGAGGCTAAAATCGGTGTTGACTTATATAAAAGTATTGAGGAGCAAGCAGCACATATAGTTAAGGAGATATCTAAGTACATACCGATTAAGGTTGCTAGGGCGTTAATAACTATTAAGATCCCGCCTGAATACTCGAGGAAGGTTCATAATGATGTGAGGAGATTAGGTGATGTTAAGAATCAGCAGTGGCTTTCAGACGGGTCGTTAATAGTTGAGTTGGAAGTTCCTGCAGGACTTCAAACAGAAGTTATAGATAGGGTTAACTCCTTATGTAAAGGTAATGCCGAGGTTAGTATTAAGGTGGTTTAAGTGGCATCCTCAATATACGTACAGAATAGAGAGTTAGTAACTCCTGGACAGCTTTTAGGTGAGGGTAAGTTAACAATAACAACCCCTACAACTATGTACAGCTTAGACAGTAAGTACTACTCAGCTGTGGTTGGATTAGTAGATATTGAGGGGGATAAGATAGGTGTGATCCCATTAGAAGGTTTTTACTACCCTAAAGTGGGTGACGTGGTGATTGGGATCATAACATCTGTAGGTATTAGTAGTTGGGAAGTCGATATAAGGGCCCCGCACTCAGCAGTACTTTACGCTTCAGACTTTTTAAATAGGCCCGTCAACCCCGGGCGTGAGGCACTTTCCGATTATTTAGATATTGGCGATGTAGTGCTCGCGAAGGTGGAGAGCGTAGGTAGGGGTAGGGTGACAACATTAACTGTAAGGGGTAAGGGCTTCGGTAAGGTGAGTAAGGGCTCACTAGTTGAGATAGGTTCGGCTAAGATACCAAGGGTTATAGGGAAGAAGGGGTCAATGTTACAACTATTATTAAATGAGTGTAAATGTGAGATTACAGTAGCGCAGAACGGTAGGATATTAATTAGTAATTGTCCTAACAAGGACTTCGAAGAAGTAGTCATAATGGCGATTAAGAAGATAGAGAGGGAGGCACACATACCTGGACTCACTGATAGGATTAAGGAATTTATTATTAAGGAGAAAGTTAGGAGGGGGTTGTTTGGTGGGTAAGGGTGGGATTAAATTAGTAGAAGGTGGTTTAAGACATGATGGTAGGAGGTTAGACGAGTTAAGACCTATAACTATGTCCGTCGGCGTGTTGAAGAATGCTAACGGTTCTGCCTTAGTCGAGTATGGTAAGACTAAGGTATTAGCAGCTGTCTACGGTCCGAGGGAACCTCAGACAAAGTACATGCTCCTACCTAATAGGGCTGTAATTAGGTGTAGGTACCATATGGCTCCCTTCTCGACACATGAGCGTAAAAACCCTACACTAAGCAGGAGGGAGATAGAATTATCTAAAGTGATTAGGGAGGCATTAGAACCTATAACGATTTCAGAACTGTATCCTAGGACCTCAATAGACGTCTTTATTGAAGTTATAAACGCTGATGGCGGTACTAGAACAGCTAGTATTACAGCAGCATCACTTGCATTGGCTGACGCAGGAATTCCAATAAAGGATTTAGTTGCAGGAGTCGCTGTCGGTAAGATCGATGGATTCTTAGCATTAGATATTGATGAGGTGGAGGATATGTATGGAGAGGCTGATATGCCGGTAGCTATAGCCCCATCACTTCGTCAGATAACACTCTTACAGTTAAATGGTGTTCTAACACCTGAGGAATTCATTCAGGCGTTAAAGCTAGCTAAGAAGGGTATAGAGGTGATCTATAATATGCAGAGAGAAACTCTTAAGAGGAAGTACTTAGACGTTAAGGTTGAGGAGTGAGGGACGATGTCAATAACACCGTCGACGGAGTTCTTCGTACCTAAGTTGAAGACCGATGTCATAATTTCTATGTTGGGTAAGGGGTTAAGGCCAAGTGGTAGGAGGTTAGATGAGGTTAGACCTATTACTATAATTAAGAACTACGTGCCCAACGCTGACGGTTCAGCACTAGTCAAATTAGGAAATACTCAAGTATTGGTCGGAGTTAAATTAGAAGTTGGATCACCATTCCCAGACACGCCAAATGAAGGAAATTTAATGATTAATGCGGAATTCGTACCTACAGCATCACCGGTTTTTGAGCCTGGACCGCCTGATGAGAACGCCATAGAGTTGTCGAGAGTCGTAGATAGAGGTATTAGGGAGTCTAAGGCTATAGACCTTTCTAAACTGGTAATAATACCTGGTAAAAAGGTCTGGAACGTATGGGTGGATATATATGTTTTAGACCATGATGGAAATTTAATAGATGCCTCATCTATTGGGGTCTTAGCTGCGTTAATGCTGACTAAACTCCCTGAGGTTGAGGTAAGAGAGAGTGGTGAGATAATTGTAAATAGGGGTAATAGGAAGGAGCAGTTACCTTTGAATAGGTCAGTAGTTACGGTAACTATAGGTAAGATTAGCAACTACATATTAGTAGACCCGGACCTTGAGGAGGAATCTATATTAGACTCTAAGCTCTCAGTAGTAGTTACTGAGGACGGCTTGATCGGTGGGTTACAGAAATCAGGTGCTGGATACCTTATGGAGGACGAACTACCGATGCTAATTAACTTAGCATTGAGTAAGGGGAGGGAGGTAATCACTACAGTTAAGAATTTAGTGAAGGGACCTTAACTCAGTAGTCTACTGCCTCATTGAAAGTATGACTTATTAACCCTGCGTTGAAAACTTATAAAATCGTGTAGGGTAAGTAGTACTGTGTGGTGGAGATGGGGAGGACTAAGGTCGTAGGTATAGCTGGGAGGTTTGGACCACGCTACGGTTCCTCAGTCAGAAAGAAGTGGAGGGACATAGTAGTAAGGAGGTATGAGAGCTATTACTGCCCCTTCTGCGGTTTGAGGGTAAAGATGAAGAGGATTTCTGTAGGTATTTGGAGTTGTAGTAAGTGTGGTAGGACCTTCACCGGTGGCGCATACCAACCTATATCAAGCCTTAAATAGTTTTACGATTAAGATGTGTTATGACTTTATTAGTGACAACTTCTAGAAACCCTTCAAGAAGGACTAGAAGCTTCGTTAAGGACCTCACATCGGTTATTAAGGGATTAGTAAGGATTAATAGGGGTAAGAAGACGCTTAACGACTTACTTAACCTTATGCGGGTCTACGATTCTCAGGGACTGGTAGTAGTTTTTGAGAAGAAGGGAAATCCATCAGCACTTAATTATTATGTCCTTACTGATGGAAGGTTGGAGAGAGTTATGATGATTAAGCTTGCTTCTATTAAATTACTTAGGGAGATTAGGGGGGCTCAAAAACCGTTTAATACGTGTGAGCCCATCATAGATGGAAAGAGCTTCGAAGGTGAGGTACCTACTGATGTGATAGATGCTGTTAGGATCTTCTTAGGTGTGAGGTCTACTACTACGACTACGTTGCTGAATAAGTTAGTTAGGCTTAAGTTCCGTTATGAGGGTCAATACACTAGCTTAACCTTCGTATGCCTTGGGAGTGAGAGGGTTTGCGGTCCTGAGCTAAGGATTTTAAAGGTTGTTAAATATGGTTTACAAGGTATTCATAACGCTCAGCGATCTCGATGAAGACCTACTGGATAGTATTTACTCGGCGTTGAAGCCTGAGGAGATGTTTAGTATTAGAGGGGTTAGGACGACTTTAGTTAGGACTCAAAACCCCAGTAAACTCGTAATATCTATTGAGGCGCAAACGTTAAGTTCTCTTAAAGCTACTTTCAACTCAACAATTAGGTTGATTAAACTAGTAGTAGATGTTGTGGGGAGTTTAAGGTAGGAAATATCCCGATCTTCTTTTCGAGTCAGTTTTCACATTGTCTTGAATTTACTCCCTAGATATTATGAATCTGGCATCAGCTATTTTCGCACCTTTACCCTCTTCATATACTATTACTGGATTTAGATCTACTTCTTTAATTTCCGGGTTCTCAGTTACTAACTTAGATAGCTTCATTATCACATCAGCAATGGCTTTCTTATCTCTTGGCGGGCTACCTCTAAATCCTGCTAATATCCTACTGCTTCTAATCTCATCAATCATTTCTAAAGCCTCATTAAATTCTAGTGGTGCTATCCTAAAGCTCACATCTCTTAAAACCTCTACGAATATTCCACCTAATCCAAACACCATAACATGTCCAAATACGGGGTCCCTTGTAGAACCAACTATAGTTTCCAATCCTGGCGGTAGCATCTCTTGAACTAATACTCCGTAAATCTCAGCATTTGGTACATGATTCTTAACATTATTAATTATTTTGTTGAATCCTTCAACTACCTCCTTAGATGAGTTAATGTTAAGTAGTACGCCACCAACGTCTGATTTATGAAGTACTTGAGGGCTAACTATTTTTAAAACTACTGGATATCCAATAGATTCAGCAATCCTCACCGCTTCATCTACGTCTTTGGCTAGAGCAGTCTTAGGTACTGGGAAACCGCTTAATTCTAAAAGTTTGAAGGCTTCGTGGTCATATAACCTGTTCCTCCCCTCGTCTAATACCTTCTTAATTAATTCATTTGGAGTTAAATACATCGGCCGACCCACATATTATTTTAGAATAGTAAAATAAACCTTACTCCACTCATAGCTCTACGTACTTACGAATCCAGCTTAAGGAGTACCTACTATTAAGGAGGAATCAGATAAGAGGTTTAAGCTTATATAAGTCTTAAGTAAGATAATCTGTGAAATTAGGTGGTAGGTATGTCTGTTACTGAGCAGTTACCTCCTGAGGTTCAACAAGTGCTGGTGAGGTATCAACAAACACAAAATCAGTTAGGTCAGGTTATAAGTGAGAAGAACTTAATCATGACTGAGTTATCTGAGATCAATAGGGCTTTAGAGGTCTTAAATTCCATAGACCCTGGGGGTGTGGTATTTAAGAGTGTGGGACATGTAATGGTTAGGGTTCAAAGAGATGATGTCATTAGGGAGTTAAATGATAGAAAGGAGATACTTGAGTTAAGGTTGAAGAGTATTGAAAAGCAGGAACAACTTCTGAGGAATCAGTTAAATGAGCTTCAAAATAAGGTAAATGAATACCTGGCTAGGATTTATGGGAGGCAGGCTAAGGCCGGATGAGTAAGAAGAAGTATGTAGTCAACTTAGGTTTAAGTTATGATAAATTTTCAGAAGAAGTTCTTGAGGACATACTAACTAAGGCTAACATGTTTATTGAAGAGAGAATAGCTTCCTGCATAGTTGGGAAGAATTTCGAGGTTAATTCGTCTATCCTAGCAGTTAAGGATGAAACAATAACTTTCGAGGTCTTACTTGAGGTTATATCCCCAATACCTCTCCCGTTAGAATATGAGGTAGCTTTAGATAGAATAGTAGATGATACATTCAAACTTATTGAGAATGCCTTACGTGAAGTTGGTTCTAATGCCACCGCTTGAGTCTGATGTGAAGGAGTTTTTAAACACTCTAACTCCGAAGAATTACTGCTTAATCACTCATAGAAATGCTGACTTAGATGCCATAGCTTCGGCGTTAGTACTCCGCGAGATAATTATTAGGTTAATTCCCTCAGTTGAGGCGTATGTCATAGCACCTGATGGTCTAGACTCAACGTCTAAGTACTTCTTAAGTGGTCTAAGTATTACGCCTAATTACTTATACGAAGATGATGAGTTTAATAAGCATTGCGACTGTTACCTAGTAATAGATGCTGCCTCTAAGGAGCAATTAGGACGTTTCAATACGTTGAAGGATTACATATTAGTTGACCATCATGAGGTAAACACGTTGACGGACTCAGCCATTATGAAGCTCTACGAACCTAAGCGGAAGTCTACTTCAGAAATAGTGGCTTACGTGTTGTTCGCATCAGGTGTTAATTTGATGCATGACTATCTTACCCTCCTTATAGGTGGGATACTACATGATAGTAGATTCTTATACCTGGCTGATGGAGTTACATTCAGCATATTATCAGATCTGATTAGATTAGGAGGTGATTACGTTAGGGCGAGGAACTTACTAATTAAGCGTACTCCTATGGAGTATTCTGAGAGGATTGCTAGGCTTAAAGCTATGTCGAGGTTAGGTATCTATAAGTCAGGTAAGTACGTTATAGCTATCACTTGCATCGGTGCGTACGAGGGTAACGTACTTAAAAGTTTGTTAGACTGCGGTGCGGATATTTCCATAGCAATTGCGCCAAGAGATGAGGGGTTTAGAGTTACTGTTAGGGTTAATGAGGAAGTAGTGAGTGAGTTGGGTAAGCCGTTAGCCGGCTTACTAACGTCGTATCTGGCCGAACTGTTAGGAGGGTCTGGAGGGGGGCACTCACTAGCAGCTGGTTCTCACATACTGTGTAAAGAGCCTGAAGACATACTTAAGGCATTGGAGTCCTTCTTCAAGTTATTGGTAGGTAGTTTTAAGACTGTTGATGGGGGTAGATGGTTGGAGGAATGCTCTTAACATGGTTAAAATCTACGCTGATGAGAGGGAGAAAGCCTCCGGAATACCTGAGATCCTCAGCAGTTTAGGAGTAACGGTAATTTATAAGGTGCTTGATGTAGGTGATTACGTAATTAACAGTTCGTTAGTAATAGAGCGTAAGAGAGTTGATGATTTAGTGAAGTCCGTCTTCGACGGTAGGTTCTTCGAGCAAGTAGAGAGGCTATCAGAGATATGTGATACCCCTATGTTAATAATTGAGGGTGGGTTAAGCAGTATTAAACACCTAACTACTAGGTGGAAGTCCGTAGAGGGAGCATTAATAACTGCGATCCTAAGGTTTAGGGTAATACCCTACTATACTGAAGACAGTAGGCATACGGCGGAGGTAATTAAGCACGTAGCTGAGAAATTAAGTGCTGAGAAACCCTTTAAATCATATTCCAGGAGAGCTATTAAACCGAGAAGTGATGACATACGTGAGTGGCAGCTGTACGTACTGCAATCCCTGCCTGGAATAGGTGTTAAGACTGCGCGGAAATTGCTTGAGAAATTCGGCAATTTAAGAGCTGTTTTCAATGCCTCACAGAGCGAATTATCAGTTATTGATGGAATTAGTGAGGAGAAGGCTAGTAAGATAATCAAAGTGATTACAGAACCCTACGCGGTAAGGGCTAAGAGTAGTAGTGGACTATCAAAATATATCGAAAATCCACCCAAAGATAGCAGTTAAGTACTACGAATTCAAATATGATGAATGCTATTTCCTTCATCCCTCTAATAAGTCTTAAACCTACATCATTGTTTCTCGGTGGATGGTTGTTCATAGGCTTTATGTTATTCTCTGTTTGCCTCCTAGCTATTTGTTTCTCAACGGCTTCTCAGAGCTCCTTACTGTGAGGTCTTCCTACAATCGCTCATCACCCTACAGCTCTTAAAACTGGAGACGCCGTCAACTACGCAGGTCTAATAGCTTAAGTCAGTCTAAGAGGTACGTAGCGCCTACATACCCCACAACACCCACAGACACCCAAAACTAAAACATAAACAATTACAAAACATACAAACACCAAGAAGACAGTCATTCTTAAGTAAAAATTTCGTGAAGTTTAGGGATACTACCTCCTTAGGCTTTTAGTGATGTAAGGACTAGAGGGATAGCGTTAAATAGTTAAACGTGTTTGCTGAACTATATTAGGGTGTTATTTTGGTAGTAATAGTCTATGATGAGAGGTTTTTAAAGCATTATAGTGAGGGTTACACACATCCAGAATCTCCTTCAAGACTGGTGAAAGCGTTAGATGCCTTAAAAAGGTATAGCATACTGCAGAAGTTTAAGTTAGTAGCTGTAGATAGGTTAGACTATGAACTACCTTATGAGGTCCATGATAGGGGTTATGTAGATTATGTAAGAGAGTTATCATCTAGAGGTTTTCACTACATTGATGGTGATACCTACGTCAATGCTCATACTTTCGAAGTAGCCAGTCTAGCCTTAACAGCTTCTGTAATGGCTTATCAGCTTAGAGAAGCTAATGGTAGGCCCGTATTCGTATTAGTCAGACCTCCAGGGCATCATGCAGGTATTCATGGCAGTGCTTTAGGTGCGCCAACACTTGGATTCTGTATATTTAATAATATCGCAGTATTGGCTAAGCGTTTAATTAAGGTTGGGTTTAAGAGGGTAGTAATCCTCGATATCGACGCTCATCACGGAAATGGGACTCAGGAAATATTTATGGAGGAGCCTAGAGTTATCCACATAGACATCCATCAAAGGGGCATTTACCCCGGTACAGGCAGTATTTACGAATTAGGTGTTGGTGAGGCTGAAGGTACTAAGATTAACATACCATTACCAGGCGGTAGTAGCGATAATACTTATAGGGAAGTCTTCGACGAGTTGATAGAACCCTTAATTAACTGTGTTAAACCTGATTACATACTAATTTCAGCAGGCTACGACACACATCACTCAGACCCTCTTACAAACTTAAGAGTGACAGCTATGACATACTACTACTATTTTAAGAAGCTCTACGAAATAGCTAGTAGATTATGCGATGGGAGGTTAATCGCGGTTTTAGAAGGTGGGTATGCTGAAGGTATTTCTAAGGGTTTACCGAATTCCATAGCCGCTCTAGCTGATTTAGAGCCATACGTGAATGAAGCGGAGACCTTCGGAATTTCGGCTAAGAATATTATCAATGAGGTTAAAAAGGTGGTTAGTAGGTATTGGAACCTTAGTTAAGTCAAGCTTAACGCAACTGTTTCGGGTTTCATGAAGGTTATAAGGGTTGATGTAAGTCGTTTTATCGAAGGTTGAGCCCGCCCACGATGCAGGTGTACGGTAAAGACCCAAGTGGGTGGGGCATTCAAAGCCAGGATGTGGGGTTTCCCCGCAGTGATGAGCTAGATGAAGGGGGGCTGTGGGTTGGGGTTACAGAGAAATAATTAAATCGGTTTTAACTACTTATTAAGGTCGTAGTTGTTAAAACGCCGTTGAGCTTCCTTAGCTGGGTGACTATTCTATCTAATTCGAATAACGCGTTAACCCTAACCTTAACCACCATGTCATATTCGCCGTAAACTATCCTTACCTCATCCACGCCGGGTAATCTTCTCACCTGTTCTAATAGCTCGTACTCCCTACCTAAGTTAATCCTAACTAATATGTAGGCTACGATAGCGCCCTCTCCCTCTGCTACCATATTAACACCAGGAGTAGAGTTTCTCAACATACTTATTAACTTAACTTAAGTACCTATAAGTAGGGGTTGCCTTGTTAGTTATTAAATGGCATGGCCATGCATGCTTTGAGATATTAGACGTTAAAGGTAGGTCTTTAGTCATAGACCCACACGACGGTAGGAGCATTGGGATCAAGCCGCCGGAGGCTAGAGCTGATGCAGTGTTAATAACTCACGATCACTTCGACCATAATGCCTATCAGAAAGTGTTGAAGGAGGGTGGGGAGGTTTACGATATGAAGACGGGTAAGTTTAACGTTCTAGGTTATGAGGTCTTCGGGCTTCGCACATATCATGATAAATCTAAGGGTAGGAGGAGGGGTGAGGTAGTAGTATATAGGATTAGCATTGAGGGTTTAAACATAGTGCATTTGGGTGATTTAGGATACATACCCCCGGATGAGGAGTTAAGGGCTTTAACACCTGTTGACATATTAATGATTCCTGTAGGGGGGACTTTCACAATAGATGCTAGAGAGGCATTACAACTTTCTGAGAAGCTGATGCCTAAGGTAGTTATCCCAATGCATTATTGGGTTGAGGGTGTTAACCTCCCACTAGCACCAATTTCCGACTTCCTTAAGATAATCACTACCCGTAAGATCTCTAAATTAGAATCTAATGTATGGGAAGTAAGTAAGGACACTATACCGAGTGATGTAGTCGTCGTTTTTAAGCTAATGTGACTTTCTTAATACTAACATTGTTTTTCTTTATAGTCCTCACGGACTTTAGGTAATTTGATAGTGCGTCTCGTATTACTTCTGACCTACTAATCCCAAACATTTTAGCAAATCTGTCTACTTCTTCTAATAATAGCTCATCAATCTTAAAAGTAACTACACGCAACACCTACACCATAGAAGTGGTAGGAAGTCTGATTAATATAATCGACTAGTATTTAAGCATATAGATAGCTCTTTTAGTATTAGTACATATTATAGGCAGATTTATATATTCCGATTTCAAGAGTTTTCTTGAGAGTGATATCTATACCGACAGTACACCTATCAGTTCCCGAGCAACTCTACAGGGAGTTGAGAAGTAAGGCGGAAGAATTAGGTATTCAGATAACTGACTTAATAAAAGTATACGTAATGATGGGACTTAAGAAGGAGTTAAGCATTGTTGGTGAAGGTAATAGTAGTTCGATTGATGAGTTAAACTCTAGGATTACCTATATTGAGGGTAGATTGTCACAGATATCTAAACTTATTGAGAGTTTAATAAGTAAGGTATCCGACCTAGAAAGCAGGATAGAAGAACTTGAAACACCTGATATAGTGTCTGAAGTGTTTACGTCTAGGAGAAAGGATTAAAACTAACTAATCAGCCTTTAAGTTAATTAACTACTCCACCCTCCATAATTAAACCATGTTAAGCAGGAGTGGTAGGTCAGACAATCACTCTCTGAGGTACTACCATGGTTAGAGTGAATGAAGAAAGGGTGGAGCAGCTATCTAGGGTCTTCGCAGAAGCCGGCTTGGAGAGAATTAAGGCTTTCGAGGATTTAGATCCTCAGTTTATTGCTGCGAAAATGATTGGTGGGAAGTGCGGTCCACTAACCCCCCATATAATGTTTACTAACGCCTTAATAAGTTATCAGTTAGGCATGCCGGGTGAGAGGTACTGGATCAGTTTTGCAGGACTGGTCGTAAATGCATGCCCAACTACTTATGAGGAGGTGGTAGATAGGGTTTTCCAAACACTTCGATATCTGCATAGATTTGCAGTTAGAGCTAAGGAAAAACGTCTAAACAAGTTAAAAACGTGTATAGACGTATATGATTCTATGTTAGGTAGCGATTTAAACATGTTGAGGAGGAAGGTTGCTAAGTGCTTAGAGGCTAATATCGATGATAAGACTATAGTGTTTGCTATCAAGATGTTATACTACGGTATGAAGGCCCTTAGAATTAATGTCACATTACCATACGACATTCCAATACCAGTTGATAGAAGGATTATTAAAATATCCTACTTATCAGGGCTGGTAGACTTCAATGAAGAGAGTTGGAAATTACCCCAACTTGATGAGGTGGTGTCTAAGCTGTTTAAGAAGCCTCAGATCGTGAGGAATGCCTGGAATGCTGTCAGCCTAAGATGTGGGATACCTCCCCTACATCTAGATACTGTATTATGGCTCTTCGGAAAATATGTTGACAGTAGGTCTAGGGCTGAGGTACTTGAAAGAATTACTAATGAATTTAGAGGTATGAGCACCGGTAGGATTGAATTAAATTATGTTAAATCAATAGTTGATGAATTGTTTTACAGATTACCTTTCTAATACTTACTTCATCATTAATTAGATGTTTAAAGCGGCATGAAGTCCTCAGGGCTCGGCGGTTCTGGCTTAAGCCCCTTCCTCTCCCTAATCTTCCTTACGATTTCTAGGAGTAGGGAGTCAGGTACTGGTGACCATCTACTGAATTCTGTTCCCCAGAAGGCCTTACCTGCAGTAACTCCCCTCAACTCATTAGCTAGGTCTACTGACTCACTAACAGGTACCTCACCGATTACTCTAACAATATTACTACTTAGTTGGATAACGTTGATTATCTTACCCCTTCTCTTACTTAAGACTGATATAACACTACTCATAAAGTCGACAGGAGTTCTAATATCTATTTTCTGAAGTGGTTCTAGCAGAGTGGGTTTGGAGAGTAGCATACCAGCATATATGGGATTCCTAATTGCTGGATATAACTGCGCGGGTCCCCTATGGGCAGGATCTTCATGAATTAAAGCATCATGTAATATCACCTTAACACCTCTGACGGGCTCCATGGCTAGAGGTCCTTCCCTCATAGCTAGCCTATAACCCTGAATGATGGTATCCTTAACCTCCCTTAGATATTGGATGCCGGCTGTCTTATCTACTAATACGTTTAAGTTTTCATCTATTGCCCATATCCTCCTAGCTTCGTCGTAATCCCAACCTGCCTGATCCCTTAATATCTTAGCCCTCTCCCTAGCATCCATATCCTCCACTACAACTCCCTGCTGGATTAACCTTATAGTCTCCTCATTTAGCGGCTCAACGCTGACATACAGTCTATTATGCTTGTTAGGTGATTTACCTTCAATGACCTGAGACGGAGCCCTAATAGTTTCTCTAAAAACGACAACTGGCGGTGTGGTATCAACTTCTAAGCCATAGTTTTCCTTCAGTAGTGTTAGTACTATTTCTAAGTGTAGGTGACCCATACCTGAGATTAAGTACTCCCCTGTCTCCTCATTAATCTTAACAACCAGGTTTGGATCTTCGATACTCATCTTCCTTAACGCATCTATAAGTTTCATCAGATCTGTTGTCTTCTTAGGCTCTATAGCCATAGTAACTACAGGTTCTGAGATATAGTGTAATTTCTCGAAAGGTGCTACTACATCCTTAATGTCGAGTGATACTGCAGTCTCACCCGACCTAGCCTTATCCAATCCTAAAACAGCAGCAATATTACCGGCAGTGACTGCATCAACAACCTCTCTATAAGGTCCCATGTAAAGGCTTACCTGTAACGTACGTTGGGATGTTCTAGCCCCTATAAGCCATAGCTCAACACCAGGTTTTAACGTCCCTGAGAAGACCCTACCAGTAGCTACTAAACCTGCGTGTGGGTCAACCCTCATGTCATTGATCAAGTATACGAGCGGGCCGTTAGGATCTGCTCTAAGCATTGCCTTACCTACGTCGGAATCTATATCCCCCTTCCATATCTTCGGGATTCTATATGATTGTGCCTCCATAGGATTTGGAATGAATTTAACCACCATATCTAGTAAGGATTCGTGAAGTGGTATGAGTTTCTGTAGCTCTTCAACAGCTTCCCTCCCCTTTCTATACGCTTCCATCATATCGAGTATTTTAACACCCTTCTTATGTGAGGTAGGTACTGTCAGACCTATCTTATCCTTAGCAGACCCGAATGCAACCATCCCCTTAGCAGGGTCTAATAACCACTTATCCCTAAATTCTGGTTCAGCGTATTCTTGTATGAGTGAATTTACCTCTTTAATTATCTCTACAAACTTCTGCTGTATTTCCTGAGGCTGAAGTCTTAACTCCTTAATGAGCCTATCAACTTTATTAATGAATAGTAGCGGCCTAACCCTTTCTTCAAGTGCTTGCCTTAACACTGTTTCCGTCTGAGTCATCACTCCCTCCACAGCGTCAACAACAACTATAGCACCATCTAAAACCCTTAACGACCTAGTTACCTTACCAGTGAAGTCTACATGGCCGGGAGTATCTATAAGGTTGATAACGTATGGCTTACCGCCGTATTCATGGTATAAGCTTATGTTAGCAGCCTTAACGGTCATCTGCCTCCTCTGTTCGATATCTAAGTAATCCATAGCTAATGCCTCACCAGCAACCTTGCTGGATATTATCCCAGCAGCTGCTAGAAGTGAGTCAGAAGTTGTGGTCTTACCGTGATCTACATGTGCTATTATACCTATATTCCTAACTTTCTCTAAATCCGACATCAACTTTTGGACATACTCTACAGACTTATACCTAACCATTATCCTAACCTTACTCTTTTATTATCTAAGAGGTTATAAGCTTAATATGGATTAACTTTAACACCGCACTAAGAAGGAAAAGACGCTAAGATCGCCTTGAGAAATAGGTATATCCCCGCCTCTAATGGCTACTGAGCCGTCAGTAAATTAGGAGCCCATCTTCGAGTATTATAGATAACTAACTAGCTAAAGCTTTCACTAAGAAAACATTCCAGGATTGAAGATTTCGAGAATGTGCGGAATGAACTTTATTAGGAGGACGCGCTCTGCATCATTAGACTTTCAGCCATGGATGTCCACCTTCTAAGCTAATTAACCTTGAAGTTATATTATATTAGATGGTATGGTAATGAGTATAGAGTTTAAGGAGCTTTTAAGTGAGGTCGTTAAACATTTGAAGGAGTTCACACGTAGTCAGGTAGTTAATATAGACTTACTATTAGGGCAGGTTGACATTATTGAGTGGGGCGGTGTTAAAGCAGTTAGGAAGAAGTTCTCAAGTGAGGTTGGAATCCTTAAGTGGTTACCTCCATCAATTTTTTACAAGGCTTCCTACCCATTCGCCCTCACACCCTACGAGAGGTTTAGGAGGGAGTTACAGTTCTTCAGTCATGGTGGTGGTAGGTGGTATAAAGTACCTAAGGTGTACGAGGTTGATGAGAGGGAAATTACGTTGATAAGGGAGTTCGTAGAAGGTAGTAGGCTTACATATGACTTAGAGGTTAGCGAATTCTTAGGAAAGGCTTTAGCTGAGGTCCACTCTAAGGGATACGTGTTGGGGGATGTGAAGCCTTCTAACTTCATAATTCGTGATGGAATATACATTATAGATGCTGAGCAAGCCCTTATGAGTAATAATACTGAGTTGTTTGGCTGGGACCTAATACTTACCCTACTATTCGTCAGCTATAGATACATCGTTGACCCCGGAGGTTTTAAAAAATTTACAAGACAATTCATTAATAACTACTTATGCGGTGGAGGAGACATATCACATGTTAGAAGTATCTTCTCGATTAAGAACTTAAGCATAGCATTACTAATACCTCCACATACGCTGAAGACTCTAGTTGAAGTCATAGCAGAAGTTGAAAACGAATTCACCTCTAAAAACATCACATAAACTTCAATTAAACTCTACCGTATTACGACCACACCAACGTATAAAAGGGAGATAACGTAAGTAGACATTGAAGAACGCAGCTTATGTGTTGGGGTTATTGAGGGCAGTCTTACCCTTATGTATGACTCTTATGTAGCTTATTTCGGTAATGGGGTACTGACCTCTTTCGTCTTTTTCGTATTTCTTAACCATATCCCATATGTTAAGCAAAGCTGTGGCAGTAGCTGTTAAGGCTTCCATCTCAACTCCGGTCTGAGCATTGGTTTTAACTGTTGCTCGGACCTTAATCCCATCTTCTAAAACATCTAAGTCTAAACTTACGTATGTTATAGGTATTGGATGGCATAGTGGGAGTAATTCAGACGTTTTCTTAGCGGCTAATATCCCAGCTATTTTAGTCACGCTAACTATGTCACCTTTCTCAACACCACCTCTTCTAATTATGTCAAGTGTTTCTCTCCTAAGCTTAATAAACCCCTCAGCTACAGCCTCCCTATAAGTAACTTCCTTACTGGTTATATCAACCATTGAGACCATTACAAAACACCAAGAGCTAGTATTTTCTGAGGTTAAAATACTCTAATATTCTCTAATTTAGAGGATGGGTAATTTAAAACTGTATTTTATTCAGCACTAGGTATGAAACGTACTGAGGATTATATTTAGATTCTTAGACCTCCCCCGACAGGGACGGGCTCCGACACCTTATTAGAACGAATCCTCACTCTCTAGCAAATGCGTAAAATACTATCAAAACTCGCAAATCCTGAAGTAGGTTATCTACGTCTTACGTAGTTTGTTGTGAGTGATTGATAAATGTCGCACTAGTTGAGACTAATGTTTGAGTGAGCTTTAAGGCATTCTCCAAAGTAGCTAGTTCGGAATTCTTAAATACTATGTATGCGTGGGTTTTAGCTGTTTTAAAGTCAACCATATCTAAGATGTTATTAGGTAGGCTACGTATTATTCTATCTGCATCTATGTTTAAGTCTTTATTAACACATAACCTAATATCATAGCCTGAAGTACCTTCATTAACTAATACCGATATCTTATGCTCTCTACATAGGTTACCTAATAATTCACTACTAACTACTCTTAGGTAGTTAATATTATTCTTTATGAGTTCATGATTATTGTACTTACTTGAGATTACGATGGTAGCTATATCCCCGAACACTTCATAGGACCTTTCCTTAATGATCGTGTTAATTAGCGATAATGCATACTCGTAGTTCTTCGCATCCCTCTCTATTTCAGGAGTGATTTTCATGTTCTTAGAGGTGAATAATGTATAGGCGTAATTGTAGAGTGAGAGTAGAGTTTCATCCCTATCTAACCCCCACTTGTAGGCGTAGTAGATAGACCTCCCTACACGTGTTAGTTTTGAGAGGTCCTTAGCTTTAATACGTGCTAGGTCTTTCAGAAGTTCTTGAGGGACGAACACGTTATCGTTAAGGGTTTTTACATATTCTACAACTACCTCTAGGGTTGAGTTAATGTTACTTAATTTCATCGTAGTTGAGTACCTTCCATTACCATCATATCTGTAAACTAAACCCAACCTCTTCATCGGCACATGTGTCATCGCAACAGAATTCCTGATCTGAACATTACTTAAATGTGTTATATCTACGGCATATGAATTCGTTATGCTAATCTTACTCATTTCTGATGGTTTAGGGAACTCTACAAATACCTTAAAACCCTTCTTAAACAGCGTAGCAGCTAATGCAGCGGTCCCGAAGATCGCGTCAAGACTTCTGCTAGTATATATTGTCGTTGACGATGGCATCAACTCACCTATGCCATTAACCTAAGGTGAAGGTGTAATATAAGCTTTACGATGAACTCATAGTCATCCTCGCTACTTAACATACTCGTTACTGAGCTTTAATCCCAGCCTAAATGCTGCCTTATTAGTCTCCCTCCACTCACTACTAACTAATTCATCTATAGCCCTCTCAATAGAGCTCTCACTAACTAATCTCAGCATACCTATAAAGTGTCCTAAAATTATCATATTTGACACCCTCGCCGTCTTAAAAGTGCGTTCAGCAAATTCGGTGTAAGGCGCTTTAAATACTGTCCATCCATAATTCCTCGGAACTTCTCTTACGAATGATTCGTCGACGAATACTTTAGCATTGCTCCCCACCATATTGCTAAACTTTACCAGCTGGTCTTGATGGAGGAATAAGGCTACATCAGCCCTCCTAACCTTTATGTAGTCGATATCGTCTGGATTAGTAGCTATTATTACATCTACTCTTGAATCACCTCCCCTAGTTTCAGCTACGTAGGTCTCACTACAGGTTACGTAGAGGTTCTCATATTTTGATGCAGCTACTCCTAATATCCTACCTAGTAGTAGTACTCCCTGACCGCCGCGCCCAGCAATAAGTATTTCATACTTAATAACTACCCACCTCCATATACAGTCTTTATGAAGCCCTTCCTATTATTATTTACGAACTCACCGATAAGTATTTCACCACCCCATACGATGTCGGATTTCTCTACTGAGGGTTTCTCCTCATATCTTATCATGGATTTAAGTTTTTTAAATAATTCGACTGGGTCTCTATAACCTATATGTCTGCCGAAGATCTCAGGACACGGTGATAGAACTTCTACAAATGAGAATCCCTCCTTACCCAAAGCAGTGTATAGGTATTTCTCAAGAATTTGTGGATGTGTTACTGAAGCTCTAGCCAAGTAATTAATGTTTAAAGCCGAGAGGAGTTTAACCACATTGATTGGGTAGTCGTAATTTCCTAAGGGAGTTGTCGTTGTGTACACACCGGGAGGGGTTGTAGGAGCTACCTGACCTCCAGTCATACCGTAAATCATGTTGTTAACCATGACTACTGTTAAGTCCATATTCCTCCTCGCAGCATGTAGTATGTGGTTACCCCCTATAGCAACTATATCGCCATCACCGCCGATGACGACGACTTTTAAGTTAGGTTTCACTAATTTCAGACCAGTAGCAAATGGTATTGCCCTACCATGAATTACATGAGCTGAGTCGAAGTTTAAGTAAAGTGTTGCTCTAGCAGTACATCCTATCCCAGATACTGTTGCTACATCATCCTGCGTGAAATGACCCTCCCTTATGTGTTTGTCAATAGCCCTAAGCAGTGCTGAGACCGCTATCCCTATGCCGCATCCTGGACACCATATATGTGGTAGCCTATCAGTCCTTAAGTAACGGTCTAAAGGATGTGTTACATCCACTGCCTTATCACCTCGAAAATGTCGTCAGGGGTCGGTATTTCAATATCAATTACTGGGACTGATATTACTTCCCTATGTCTTAAAACTCTGGCAACCTCATTAACATATACTCCGGCATTGTTCTCAACCACGAAGACCTTCTTAGCGGTATGGGTTGCTTTTATAAGACCTTCTTCATCTACGGGCCATAGGAGCTTAGGTCTATAAAGACCTATTTTAATACCCCTACTTCTTAAATCTTTAACTAATGCGTAAGCAGACCTAGCAGTACTTCCATAAGCGACTATCACGTAATCGGCGTCCTCGGTAAAGTATGATGCGGAGTCAAGTAGTATGTGTTTATTCTTCCTTACCTTGTCAATTAATCTCCACACAAGCTTCCTCTGAACATCGTTTGTTGCTTTATAGTAACCCCTCTCATCATGGGTTAACGACTCAACTAAGATCCTATATCCCTCACCGAAACACGCCATAGGTGGTACTAAATCCTCCTCAGGTTCGAATGGTTTATACAGCTCCTTACTTACCTTAGGTTTTTTACGATTGATTATAGTTAGTTCGCCTGGATCTGCGATAACAACCCTCTCCCATATATGAGCTAATGTTGCGTCTGAAAGTAAAATAACGGGAACTCTTAGGGCTTCAGAAACGTTAAAAGACTTTATAGTTAAATCGTAAAGTTCTTGTACGGACCAGGGAGCATATGCAACTATTTCATAGTTACCGTGAGCTGCCCACCTAACCTGCATTACGTCATACTGACCGGATTTAGTAGCAATTCCTGTGGAGGGGCCGGCACGCATGACGTACGCTATTACTAGGGGGGTCTCAGTCATTATTGCTAGGCTAAGTCCTTCAACCATTAAGCTAAAACCAGGTCCGCTGGTAGCTGTCATTGCCTTAACACCACCCCATGATGCACCTATAACAGCATTTATCGATGATATCTCATCCTCGAATTGTACGACTATACCTCCCTTCTCAGGTAATTTCAGGGCTAAGTACTCGAATATCTCGCTTGAAGGCGTTATCGGGTAGCCAGCATAAAATTTAAGTCCGGCAGCGATAGCTGCCTCAGCTACTGCATGATTACCTGTGAGGAATTCCAACCTTATGGTTTCTCACCTCTCATAACGAATATAGCGATATCCGGGCAGATGTACTCACATATCCTACATCCAATGCACTTCTCTATGTTCTCAGGTACTGGATATCTATAGCCACGTGTATTGAATTCACTACTTCTGACTAAAACACCGGTTGGGCATGAACTAATACATAATCCACATCCCTTACATCTTTCAACTATTACGTAGACTATGTGTTTAGATCGTGATTTAACCTCACTTGATGATAATAAGTGGTGTGGAATTCTCTTCCCTACGTTTACTCTTAAGGAAAATTATTTAAGTATTACTACGTCATCAAATATTTAAACTACTTTAATGGAAATTAAAGTCTTTAAAATCCTCCTCATTCCAAGGTTTTAATTTAGGTAAGGTAAAAAGGGACTTCCATTTAGTTATTTTTTAAGTAGTATCTCTACGTACTGACCATGCTTCCTAATGGTTAGCTCTTCAATGATGTTAACTTCATTACAACTCCTACACTTACTCACATATCTGATGTATTTTAAACCGCTGTTATTGCTTTCAGACTCCATGAGAGTCAGCATCTTACCACCGCATTTAGGACATATACCATCGCTGCCCTTTCTAGACATAGTGCCACCACTTTCAACCCTAGTTGATTATCGCTACTTAGTTCGTGATTAGATTTTAGTTATAACAGTAATAAGCTTGATCTAACCTGACTTGTAAAAGAGATATTTACTAGGGGTGATTAATTATTTGGGGGCTCCTTACGGTATTAATTGATAAGTATGGAAGACCGTTATTAAATGTGAGGTTCGTAATCACACTGAGGTGTAATTTCAGGTGTATTTTCTGTCACCGTGAGAATTCACAGGTATGTGATAGTGAGTTAAGTCCTGACGAGCTAAGCATTCTAGCAGAAGCTTTTGCTAAGGTAGGTGTGAGGAAGTATAAAATCACTGGTGGTGAACCCCTCTTAAGAGATGATGTTGTCGAGATTGTTAAATGTTTGAAGAGTTATGGAGAGGCTGATGATATTTCAATAACGACTAACGGCTTCTACCTTAGAGAACACATCAATAAGTTAGTGGAGGGAGGTCTTAATAGAATTAATGTAAGCTTGCATTCGTTAAGACCGAGTAGATTTGAGTTCGTAACTGGGGTTAACGCGTTAGAGCGTGTGGTTTTAGGTATTAAGGAATCCCTCAACTACAGTCTAAGTAAGATTAAGCTAAACTTCGTAGCTTTAAAAGGCGTTAACGAAGATGAGGTGTGGGATATAATTAGATTTGCTGAGGGCTTAGGGATCCATGTACAGCTAATAGAATTACACCCGGTTGGAAGGGGGAGGGATGTATTCAGTAACTATTATGCGTCGTTAAGTGAGATTCTAACAGACTTACGTGAGAAGGCTGTTAAGACCATAATTAGAGGTGAACTACATAACAGACCTATCTACGTCTTACCAAGCGGGACAACAGTAGAGGTTGTTAGACCTGTATTAAATCCTATATTCTGCGCCGGTTGTAGTAGGATTAGAGTCTCCCCGAACGGTGCTTTAATACCATGCCTAAATAGCGATGAAGTCTTTCCTACTACCCACATAATTAAGGAGGGGTCATGTAGGGATAAGAAGGTTGGTGAGGTCGTAGACCTTATCCTAAGGGTTAATAACATTAGGAGACCTCACGCGTTATGGCCCATTAAAAGCGATATTGAGTACGAATACTTAAGCCTTATGAAGTTAGGTAACACCGTTAGGAAATTCACACTAACAACACGTTAATTTATGTAAGTTTTTAAGTATTAGTGGGTGTGATGTTGAGAGCCGTAGTTACAGGCGGTGCAGGGTTTATAGGTTCTTACGTTGTTGAGGACCTAATTAGGAGGGGATTTCACGTCAGGGTTATTGATAACTTAAGTTCCGGTAGGTACGAATACATAAGGGAGTTTATTGAGAGAGGTTACGTAGAATTCTACAACATAGATTTAAAGAACTTTAACGAAAATGTAAGCCATGTTTTCAAGGATGTAGACGTAGTTTACCACCTGGCGGCAAACCCGGAGGTAAGGATATCAATTAGTGAGCCTAGGCTACACTTTAATGAAAACATACTAGTAACATTCAACGTATTAGAGGCATGTAGGCTAAATAAGGTTAAACTAGTGGTATTTACTAGTAGTAGTACGGTTTACGGAGATGCTAAGATAATACCGACGCCTGAAAACTACACACCTCTAGAACCAATATCGGTCTACGGTGCTAGTAAACTCGCTTCTGAGAACTTAATAATCACGTATAGTAAGGTTTACGGAATTAAAGGACTGATATTAAGACTTGCTAATATAGTAGGTGCGCGTCAAACCCACGGCGTCATAGTTGACTTCATTAAAAAGCTACGTATGGATAGCAGTAAGTTAGAAATCCTAGGCGATGGAAAGCAGAAGAAGAGCTACCTACACATTAGTGATTTCTTAACGGCTTTAAATGTAGCTGTAGACTTCCTAATGAGTTCGAATAGTAGTTATGAAGTATTTAATGTTGGGAACGATGATTGGATAGAAGTTGATGATATAGCTAGTGAAGTTATAAATGGATTAGGGTTAAGGAACGTTAACATACACCATCTAACTACAACACCTGATGGTAGGGGTTGGGTGGGTGACGTTAAGTTTATGTTACTAGATATAAGTAAGATTTCAAAGCTTGGATGGAGACCGAAACTAAGCTCGAGGGCGGCTATAAGGCTTACTGTTAATGAATTGCTTAGGTTGTCCACATTTAAGTATTTATAACTTAAATTAGTTAGATATTAGTAGTAAATTGTTTTGATTTATCACATATTATAAAAATAAATAAGTCATTCACCTAATTTATAATGTTAGACTTTTAAGACCGGTCTTACGGGTAACTCGGTGATTAGATGATAGAAGTAGCTCTAATCGCTGGTTTAGTAGCTATAATATACGCTTTAATACTAATCTACAGGATATTTAAAACCCCACCCGGCGAGGGCAGAATGGTTGAGATATCAGAATTCATTAAGGAGGGTGCTTCAGCATATCTCAAGAAACAATATAGTATTATAATACTCATAGCAACTATCATGACAGTAGTAACAGCTCTAATATCTTATAGGTTAGCTATTTCCTACATATTAGGTGCGCTTTCATCAACTCTAGCAGGTTTTATAGGTATGTATGTAGCGGTTAACGCTAATGTTAGGACTACTTACGCAGCTAAGTCCTACGGGTTAAGCCGTGCACTCAGCATAGCGTTTAAGGGCGGCTCTGTGACTGGGATAATGGTAGTTGGTGTTGGTACGTTAATGATAGCCCTTCAGTACATAGCTTATGGTGGTAGGCTTGAGGTAATAAACGATTTAGTTGGGTATAGTTTCGGGGCAAGTACTGTTGCATTATTTGCTAGGGTTGGTGGCGGTATCTACACTAAGGCAGCAGATATAGGTGCTGATCTAGTTGGTAAGGTTGAGCAGGGTATCCCTGAAGACGACCCGAGAAATCCTGGAGTCATTGCCGATAATGTAGGTGATAATGTTGGAGATGTTGCAGGTATGGGTGCAGATCTATTCGAATCGTATGTAGGGGCTATAATCTCGACGATGGTTATAGCAGCTACGACTTTAGCTGCGAGTAATGCCTTATCATGGGCGTTATGTCCGCTAATAATATCGTCAGCTGGTATAATAGCATCTATATTAGTTACCTTCATTGTTAGGGTTAGGGAGGGTGGTGATCCGTCGAAGCCTTTAACCCTAGCCAGTATTATAGGAGCTATAATCATAACGTTAATTTCATATCCGATAGCGACTTACATGCTGGGCTTTGACGTAGGTATTAGGGTTTGGATAGTGATCATAGTGGGTTTAGCTGCTGGGATCGTAATAGGTTTGACGTCTGACTACTTTACTAATAAGGATAAACCACCGGTCGCTAAGGTTGCGATGATGTCGCAGATGGGTCCCGCATTAACAATACTTAGCGGATTTTCATACGGATTCTTAAGCACTGCTATACCAGCAGTAGGCATCGCTATAGCAGAATTGATATCCTTCTACACGCTCTACACTTACGGTGGCTTCTGGTACGGAGTATACGGCGTTGCATTAGCTGCTGTTGGTATGCTATCGCTTACCGGGATAGTCGTCTCAGCAGATGCGTATGGGCCAATAACAGATAACGCTGCAGGTATTGCAGAGCAGGCCGGTCTAGGTAAGGAGGTGAGGGCCATTACAGATAAGTTAGACTCAGCTGGGAATACCATGAAGTCCATATCTAAGGGGTTTGCGATAGGTTCGGCAGCACTCACAGCGCTAGCCTTCCTAGCAGCATATTCAAGTAAATTAGGACTCTCCGTAACTGAGATTAAGGTCAACCTCTCATTAATAGACCCTGCAGTACTCTCAGGATCCTTCATAGGTGTGGCTCTACCAGCATTATTCGTGTCCTTAGTAGTTATGGCGGTAAGTGATACGGCATTCGTGCTAATAGACGAGATTAGGAGGCAGTTTAGAGAGAAGCCTGGAATTATGGAGTTTAAGGAAAAGCCAGATTACGGTAGAGTAGTAGCTATAGTTACCTCCGCAGCTATTAAAAAACTAATAATCCCAGGCGCGATTGCCATAATATCACCACTCATCGTTGGTTACGTGTTAGGACCCTACGCTCTGGGGGGAATGTTATTTGCAGCTATAATTACTGGGCTACTGTTAGGACTATTTCAAGGTAATGTAGGTAACACATGGGACAACGCTAAAAAGCATATTGAGGAAGGAAAGTACGGGGGTAAAGGAAGCGATACGCATAAAGCTGCAGTTATTGGCGATACAGTCGGCGACCCACTTAAAGATGCCTCAGGCCCCTCAATAAACATCTTAATAAAGTTAATGAGTGTTGTCTCATTAGTATTCATAGTCTACATCACTAACTATAATCTGCTGGGGATGTTAGTCCACTAGGATATCTTAACAACTATCAAGTAATACCTAATAATAGGTTTTAAGATAATTAATATCGGTTGTGCGATGCTGTATGTAGTAAAAGTGAGTGGGGAAATACCGTTAAAGTCTTATAGAACTAGACCGAGATTTGAGAGTAGGTTAGTCAATAATATTAAGGATGCGTTAAGTAGGAGTGGTTTTAAATGTTATGATATCACGGTTTCTGGAGGTGTTATCTACGTAGAATGTGATGAAGGGGCTGAGAAAGTTATTAAAGATGTCTTCGGCGTTCATAAGGTATGTAGAGCTACTAAATATGAGTTTAAGGACTTAAATGATATTACC
>Ga0105162_1000182_pt1 | contig 42365 bp, 47 predicted proteins | sample JNZ201metaG_FD_81532 | JGI IMG/M metagenome (GOLD analysis project Ga0105162, IMG submission 81532) | Hot spring microbial communities from Jinze hot spring, China to study Microbial Dark Matter (Phase II) - JNZ 20120812A | ecosystem: Environmental > Aquatic > Thermal springs > Hot (42-90C) >...
AGAGGGGAAGCTCTGCTGGGATGGGCAAAACCCAAATAATGAACCCTACGCCCTAGAGAGAGAGGTAACACCAAGATTCGCCATAACATTTTATCCTGGAGTATACTCATGGAGCCATCGTGTCGAGGTGATAATTGGCAAGGATGTTACAGAGGTGCTACAGGATATGAGAGAGAAATATGCAGATATCCAGATAATTATCCCCAGCTAAAATAAGTTGTGCGTTAAATATTCAACTTCACCATTTAAATGTATGCGTGCAGATGCCTTTCTAGCGGCCCAGCATTGAAATGCTATAGCAACGGGATACGATGCTGGATGGCGGTGAGCGTACTCAATCTTTACCGCTAGAGTTGTTGTATCTCCCCCAAGTCCCATAGGACCTATGCCAGTCATATTCACTGCAGTATAAAGTTCTTTTTCAAGCTCAGCAACCCTTTTATCCGGATTCACTTCAGTTATCGGTTTAAGAAGAGCCTTTTTCGCTAAAGTCATTGATATATCTGCTCCTCCACCCAACCCGATACCTATGATGGTTGGCGGGCATGGTTTTCCACCAGCCCTTATAACGCTCTCCAGAACAAATCTTTTTAATCCATTTAGTCCATCACTTGGATCTAGCATCTTTACTGTGCACGCATTTTCCGATCCCCCACCCTTAAGTAGAACTGTAATATCAATATAATCTCCATTAAAAAATTCCCAGTTCACATAAGGAAGATACCTTCCAGTATTATCCCCAGAATTTTCATTCGTGAAAAAGTCTATGGCGTTCGATCTTAAAGGTATATTTAACGTCGCTTCTCTCACAGCTTTACATAGAGCTCTTTCAATCATGCTTAAACCACTAAAAATTGAACCAACCTTTAAATAAAATGATATTACACCAGTATCTTGGCATAGGGGTATATTCATCTCCTCCGCCATTCTTATATTCTCAAGTATATTTTCAAGATGTAGTTTGCCGATGGGATGACTCTCTTTCCTATAGGCTTCTTGGAGGGCTTCCTTAACGTCTTTCGGCAACATTACGGCGGCGAGTTTTATAAGCTTCAGGGCAACCTCCTCAACTAGCAATGGAATATCCATGATTTCCATACCCATAAAGGACGCTTTTACCTCTTTCGTCTAATTTAAATACCTCTAAAAATAAATTTCTAATCGAAAAGAGAAATGTATGGGGATGAATCTGAGAAGAGACGTTACTTAAGTATTGAAGAGATACCGGGTGTAACCCCATCGATAGCGGAGAAGCTGCGTGAGTTAGGTTTTAACACTGTTGAATCCTTAGCGATGGCAACCATACGTGAACTCGAACAAGCAGGCATAAGTGATAAAAAAGCATTTGAAATAATTAATACGGCAAGATCCTCGATAACGCTATCCTTTATACGCGCAGATGAATTACTTGAGAGACGCCAAGAGGTACTTCGATTAACTACTGGGAGCAAAAAGCTTGATGAACTTTTGGGCGGTGGACTCGAAACCCAAACAATAACAGAGTTCTATGGCGAGTATGGTTCGGGAAAAAGCCAGATCGCTCATCAAGTATGCGTCAATGTTCAGCTTCCGCCGGAAAAAGGAGGCTTAGGCGGTGGAGCCCTATACATAGATACCGAGAATACCTTTAGACCTGAGCGAATAGTTCAAATGGCAAAGTTTAGGGGGTTAGATCCGCAGAAAGTTGTTAAAAATATTATTTGGGCTGAGGCATACACATCCGATCACCAAATGTTTCTTTTAGAAAACTCTGATAAAATAATAAAGGAGAACAATATAAAGTTAATAGTAATCGATTCCCTCACAGCTCACTTCAGAAGCGAGTATATTGGACGTGAAAATTTGGCCATAAGACAGCAGAAGCTCAATCAGCACATGCATAAATTAATCAGGTTAGCAAGAGCTTTCAATGCCGTCGCCTTAGTAACCAATCAGGTCATGTCCAGCCCAGAAGTCTTCTTCTCCGAAAGCGTTCGCCCAATAGGTGGGCATATAGTTGCCCACACAAGCCATACGAGAGTCTTTTTGAGGAAGAGCGCTAAAGGCCCTATAAGAATAGCCCGTTTAGTTTCAAGCCCCTATCTTCCGGAGGGCGAATGCTTATTTAAAATAACTGAGAATGGTATAGAGGATGTCGCTGAAGAAGATAGGGCGGGCTGGGAATAAACTACCTATACCGTCTACGATCCTAGATACTTTCTTCCAATATGTACTAGATAAAAAGTTCACTGAGGCTGAGAAGTGTCTACAGGAAATATATGAGAAGATTGGGAAAAAAGATTATGATGAGTTTAAGCGTGGTTTTATACAAGCTCTTAAGGGTATACTCATAATGCTCCGCTCAAATGATCAAAATACTTTTTTAAGCAATCTCGACTTAAGTAAAATTGACGTTCTAAAGAAATATTATAGCGAATTCTCATCAATCGCTGAAGATGAATTGCATGCAAGTTATGATAGGGGATATTTTTCAGCTCTAGCGGAATACATGCTCTTTATGATCAGAAATATGGAGTCAGATCAGAAAAACACTCTAAAAGATTAGTTTAGTACGGATAAAACGTGTATAAAAGAATCCAGAAAAAGATCCAAGCGGAAATATATATGCTGAGTCCAGTTTTAGTTATATCTGAGGGCTTACTAATTTTTCCAATAAATATCTGCCTTAAAATCCTGTCGCTTAGCAAGTAGATTGCTATGCTCAGTAGGGTCCCACCAAATATATTATTGACTTTTAAGACCATACATACAAGAGCCGCTAGGAAGCCTAAGGGCAATTTAATCCAGTAAATAATGTTTAAAAGCTCCATTCATTATCTACCTCTTTGGTGATCGCTTGAAGGAAGAGATTACCAGCTTTGATCTAGCAGCAGTCATATCAGAGCTCAGCAAGATCATAGAGGGCTCACGAATAGGTAAGATTTATCAAATAAATCATAAGATCTTACTCTTAAAGCTTCGCAGCCCAAAAGGTGAAAGCCACCACCTTCTAATAGAGGCTGGCAAAAGAATCCATTTAACATCCTACGATTTTGAGAAGCCTAAAGAGCCGCCAAGCTTCTGTATGGCTCTTAGAAAATATTTAGAGAATGGAATTATTGATAAGATTGAACAGTATGATTTTGAAAGAATAATTGAAATTATTGTTAGACGCGGTGACCAAAATTATCGCCTTATAATTGAATTCTTTGATAAAGGGAATATTATACTTGTGGATTCAGAGAATAAGATTCTGCACGCATTAACTTATCGGAAAATGAGAGATAGGAATATTCTGCGTGGTGAAGAGTTTAAATATCCACCAAAAAGGGGAATTGATTTAAAGCATGTGAATTTAGATGATCTTCATAAGATGAGAGATTTAGGAGAGTTAGAAATTGTTAGAGCTCTAACGAGATCTCTGGGTTTAAGTGGTTTCTATGCTGAGGAGATTCTTCTAAGATCTGGAATAGACAAAAGTAGGCCATGTATCTCACTTAGTGATGAAGAATTTAGCACCATTTATGGGGTTATAAGGGATTTAGTCTCAAAAGTTGAAACTGGAAATCACAAGCCATGTATTTTTGTTAATGAGATGGGCGAATGGATTGACGTCGCGCCTTTTCCCCTCAAAAAGTATTCTAATCTCCAAACTCTTGAAATTGAGACATTTAATAAGGCTCTTGACGAATATTATGCAAAAGCGCTCGTTAGTTTAAGTGTTAAACAGATTGAGGAGAAGAAAGGGCAGGAGCTAGCAGCTCTGGAAAAAATTCTTGAAGAACAAAGAAGAAAATTGGATGATTTGAAGGATAAGGTCAGCGCTTACCGTAAGATTGGTGACGTAATATTCAATCATCTCTATGAGATTGAGACTCTGTTAAGCAGAATTATGAGTGAAAAGAGGAGTGGTAAAAGCTGGGATGAAATCAAAAGCATATTAACTGAGGAAAAGAGGAACTCTATTATTCCCTCAACATACTTTGAATCCATTAATGGAGAGACATTAACTCTCAAAGTCTCAATTGATGGGGAAAAATTTGATTTAAACCTTAAGATGACAGCCCAGCAGAATGCAGCAGAATACTATAATATGGCAAAGAAATCTGAGGAAAAGATCGATGGAATAGAAAGAGCTATTAAACAGACTCTAGAAAAGATCGAGGCCGTTAAGGCTGGAGCAATAAGAATTATGGGGGAGGTCTCTAAGCCTCCACAGATCAGGAGGAAGGAGTGGTATGAGAAGTTCCGCTGGTTCTTATCATCTGAGGGATTTCTGGTTATAGGTGGGAGGGATACGTCAACAAATGACATATTAATTAGGAAATATATGGAGCAAAATGACATAGTCTTCCACGCGGATATTCCGGGATCACCATTTGTTATCATTAAGACTCAAGGTAAAGCGCCTGGTGAAAAAACGCTTAATGAGGCTGCATGTTTTACAGCATCATATTCTCGAGCCTGGAGGGAGCGGATTAGAGCCGTAGATGTTTATTGGGTTAAGCCTGAACAAGTCAGTAAAACTCCGCCCTCAGGGGAATATCTTCCAAAAGGCTCATTCATGATTTATGGAGCTAAAAATTATATTAGGGGAGTCCCGCTTGAAGTAGCGATAGGTATTAAGAGAGAGAAATATGGATTCAGAGTTATCGGCGGACCCGTAGAAGCAATATCAAAGCAGACAAGCTTGTACGTGAAGATTGTTCCCGGAGATGAGCCTAGTGGAAAACTCGCTAAAAATATTAGGAGTATGCTGGCTAACATGGTACCTTATGAGGAGCGCAGTGAAGCCCTGAAGATCCCTATAGAGGAGATACAAGCATTTATACCTTTAGGCTGGGGAAGCATCTTAACCAAAGATTAAATAGCGATTAAAAGTGTTAGTTTTATTCCCAAGTTCCCCTAAACCTTTTATTTCTTGAGTCTAAGGCATCATATATCATATCGTTGGAGGCTGATATTCATGGACTTCTATGAGGTTATTAGGACCCGTAGGAGTATAAGATCTTATAAATCTGACCCGGTTCCAGAGGAGACTTTAACCAGGATTTTAGAGGCTGCTAGGGTAGCTCCTTCAGGTTCAAATCGCCAACCATGGAAGTTTATAATTGTAAGGAATGAGGAGATAAAGAGGAAGCTGGCTAGGGCATGTCATAATCAAATGTTTATTGCCGAAGCTCCAATAGTTATAGTGGCATGTGGATATAATATTCATTGGAATAGGGGGGAGTACATGGGCGACTTAAGTATGTTGGTTGATGTCTCAATAGCATTCACACACTTGATTTTAGCAGCTAGGGCTGAGGGATTAGGGACATGTTGGATCGGTTCATTTAGCAATAGGGAGGTTAAAAAGATTCTGAATATACCGGAAGATGTTAATGTTGTTGCAATAACACCACTTGGCTATCCAAAAGACGAGAGCTTCGGTGAACCAGGACCTAGAAAACCATTATCTGAAATAGTTTCCGTAGATCACTTTTAGGATATTATTGCTTTTCCACTAAAAATTTTGTTAAGCATGCTTAAAACAGTTCTTAGACAAATAATTAATTTTGTGCATTAGGGTCAAGTTGCTAATAACATTATTCGGGGGATTAAAGATTGGTTGATGTTTGGCTCCCTTACGGAAAAACAGAGATATGCGCCCGAATTCCAACAGAGAATTTACAAGATAATATTGGGGTTAGAGAGAGAACTGGCGTTGAGAATCCAGTAAATGAAATTAGGAGGGCTATTAGGAATCCATTTGGTTTAGAGAGGCTAGCGGATAAAGTGAAGATGGGAAATAAAGTGGCAGTAGCCATGAATATTCTTGATATGAAGATGGCAGAAACAGTAGCCGCTCTATTAATTGAGGAAATTACTCAATCTGGATTGAAAAGCAGTGACATTACAGTTATATTTGCATATGATCCATTTCGTCTAGGAAAAAATGAATACGTAGCCCAACTAAAAAATGAAATATCATCTTTAGGAGTTAATGTTGTAATTCATAATCCGCTAAGTGAAGATACATATGTTGGTGAGACAGATAGTGGAATAAAAATTCACTTAAATAGAGCTTTTGTTGAGTCCGATATTAGAGTTGTATTTAGCGTAATTGAGCCAAACCCCTACACCCTATATAGATGGGGTGGATACGAGATTGCTCTCGGCTTATCAAATATTAAGACCATTGAAGGAATTTTGATGCTAGCCTTAAATTTTGACAATATATCCGAAAATATACATAAGAGCATAATTGAGGTTTCAAAAAAGACAGAAGACAACTTCAGTATAAGTATTGTGAGAAATATGAGGGGCGAAGTTATTAGGGCATTCGCAGGAGATATGGAAAAAACTTTTTATGAAGAGATTAAAATTGCAGATGCGATATATAAGGCTCAAGCGGAGAAGAGGGCTGATATTGTTTTTGTTAGTCCGGGAGGCGCACCCTTTGATGCAACAATCTTCGATTCTTGCGGATGCTTGGAGAATGCGCTGAAGATTACTAAAAGAGATGGAAAAATAGTATTAGTTGCGGAATGTTCGGAAGGATACGGAAACCAAGAATTTTATAGGGCTATCTCAAGATTTAAAAATGATTTAAGCTCCCTCGAGAAGTTGCTGAGAAAGAGATTTAGCATAGGTGGGTTTGTATCCTACCGTTTTCTCAGAGCCCTTAAAAGAGCTAATATTATGATGGTTTCAGCAGTCCCAGACTATTATGTTTCGGGAATACAAGGTTTAAAAATTTTCAGAACAGCCACTGAAGCCCTAAAATATGCTCTGGAGGAGACGGGGAAAAAAGCAAGAGTTTCGGTTATTCCGTATGGGAATCATGTGATTCTTTCAGTAAAGGAGGCAGAATAATCCTTAAAATCAGATAACCTTTAAAGAGTGATTTTATCAGAATATTTTTGCTGGGTCGAAGGTGAAGAACACATTTACGATAAGAAGATTTAAACTTGAAGATCTAAATCAAGTGATGTATATAAATCAGGTCTGCTTGCCGGAAAACTACTCAGCCCACTTCTTCATCGACCTACACATGAATTTTCCTGAGACATTTATAGTTGCTGAGGAGGATAATAAAATCATTGGTTATATTATGTGCCGTATTGAAAGCGGATTTTTAGGATTTAGCCAGATGAAAAGAGGACATGTGATATCGATAGCTGTTTTACCAGAGTATAGACGAAGGGGTATTGGTGAAACTTTACTTAGAGAAGCCCTTCAAGCCATGACAAATTATTATAATATAAAGGAATGTTACTTAGAGGTTCGAGTTAGCAATAGTCCAGCAATAAATCTCTATAAGAAAATTGGCTTCAAGATTGAGAGAACAATTAGGGGATATTATGCTGACGGAGAAAATGCCTATTTAATGCGGATAAAAATGCCCTAATAATTTACTGGGAGGATTTAATCATGAGGAAGCAGCATATATCCAAGGAAGAAGTTGAACATGTAGCTTGGCTTGCACATATAGAGTTAACCGAGGAAGAGAAAACGCTTTTTACAGAGCAATTTAATAGAATTCTAGATTTCTTTAGGAAGATTGATGAGGTTAACACGGATAATGTGCCCCCGACACATCACGTTTTAGACTTAGTAAATGTCTTTCGGGAGGATGAAGTTGGAGAAACATTACCTAATGATAGTGTTTTGATTAATGCGCCAAAGAAAGAGGGAAGATTCTTTAAGTCGCCTAGAATAGTTTAAGCACTCCGGTAAGGAGCGAATCCAATGCCAAAGTTGTTTGAATTATCAGCTTTAGATATTATTGAAAAGATAAAAAGTCAGGAGATAACGGCTGAAGATTACATCAACTCAATAATAGAGAGAATTCTCAGAGTAGATAAGAAGATAAATGCCTTTATTACGCTTGAAATTAGCAAAGCGCAAGAGAAAGCTAGAGAAATTGATAGGAAAATTAGTAGGGGCGAGAGAGTCGGTAGGCTAGCGGGTGTAGCCGTAGCCGTAAAAGATAATATATGCACTCTCGGCATTAGAACAACATGTGCCTCACGGATACTTGAAAATTTCATCCCACCTTATGATGCAACAGTCATAGAGAGACTCAAGCATGAAGATGCAATAATAATTGGAAAAACAAATATGGATGAATTCGCAATGGGCTCAACAACCGAAACCAGCTATTTTGGACCGACAAGAAACCCATGGGATTTAAGCAAGGTTCCCGGAGGCTCTTCAGGTGGGAGCGCTGCAGCCCTAATAGCGGATATGGCGACCTTAGCGCTTGGCTCAGATACTGGAGGCTCAATTAGGTGCCCAGCCAGCTACTGCTCTGTCATTGGGCTCAAGCCAACATATGGCTTGGTGAGCCGGTATGGGCTTATAGCCTACGCCAACAGCCTAGAGCAAATAGGGCCCTTAGCTAAGAGCACAGCTGACTGCGCACTACTCCTATCAGTTATAGACGGATATGACCCCCGAGATAGCACATCAGTAAATATTCCATTAAATGATTTCTCTAAAGGATTAACTGGTGATTTAAGGGGGTTAAGGGTTGGTTTACCCAAGGAGTTCTTTGGTGAGGGGGTTGAGGATTCCGTTAAAAGGCACGTTTGGTCAGCTATTCATATACTTGAGAGTCTGGGCGCTGTGTATGAGGAGGTTTCTCTGCCCAGCTTAGAGTATGCCTTAGCCACATACTATATTATCGCCATGTCTGAGGCTAGCTCAAACCTAGCCCGCTATGATGGTCTACGATACGGCTATCGTGTTGAGCATGATGATGCCGACTGGTCGAGGATTTACGCGAGGAATAGGCGTATAGGCTTCGGGGCTGAGGTTAGGAGGAGAATAATGCTTGGAACATACGCCCTATCAGCCGGCTACTATGAGCAATATTATCTGAAAGCCCTCAAAATTAGAACAATAATACGCAGAGAGTTTGAGGAAGCCCTAAAGAAATTTGATGTGCTGGTCGGGCCGACGATGCCCCTTCCACCATTCAATATCGGCGAGAAAATAGGGGACCCACTAACTCTCTACATGTGCGATGTTCTAACGGTTCCAGCAAACCTAACAGGTTACCCAGCAATATCTATACCATGCGGGTTTGAGGGAAAACTTCCAATAGGATTGCAGAGCATAAGTAAACCGTTCAATGAAGATCTGCTCCTAAAAATATCGTTTGCCCTAGAGACTAACGCGGGTTTTATTGGGAGAAGGCCGGAACTTTAAAAATAATCTTTATTGCCTTTCGAAATATTTTTGAGAGATAAGGGATGCTCCTTGAATCATAGAGAGAGGTTTCTCGGAACCTTCGAGTTTAAAGATGTTAATAGGGTCCCAGACTACGAGTTTGGTTACTGGACTGAAACTGTGGATAGGTGGCATAGAGAGGGGTTGCCAATAGATAAAAAGACCGATAGAGACATAGAATTATACCTTGGACTTGAGGGATTGGCTTGTGTTGAGATGATACCGGTTAGAACGGGACTTTGGCCAAATCTGCCAGAGAGGATAATAAGGGAGGATGAGGATAAAGCGATTGTGGATGATGGAATGGGTGGAATATATGTGCGGACAAAGTCAACATCCTCGGTTCCACACTATATTCGTCATCCACTAAAGAATAGAGATGATCGGGAGAAATTAAAGCCATTCTTTGATCCGAATACTCTGGGGCGTTTCCCACCGAATTGAGAGGGGGTAGCCGCAAGCTATAGGGAGCGGGGTTATCCACTTGGGATTCACGTTGGAAGCTTATATGGTTGGCTGAGGAATTGGATGGGTGTTGAGGGGATATCCATAGCCCTCTATAGGGATCCAGATTGGATTGAGGAGATGATGGACACCCTAGTTAATTTGTGGATTGAAGTTATCCGTAGGGCCTTAAAGTATGTTAGGGTGGATTTCGCAACATGGTGGGAGGACATGTGCTATAGTCGGGGACCATTAATATCGGTCCGCCATTTTGAGGAGCTTATGGTTCCAAGATATAGTAGGGTAACTGAGGTTCTGAGGGAGTATGGTGTGCACATAAATATTATTGATTGCGATGGTGACATAAGCCTCCTAGTTCCCGGATGGCTTAAGGCTGGGATAAACTGCATGTTTCCACTTGAAGCGCGGTTTACAGATGTTTATAGGCTTAGGGAAGAATATGGCAACAAACTTTTACTGATGGGTGGCGTAAATAAGCTCGCTCTAATGGCTGGTGAAAAGGGGATAGAGAAGGAGCTTGAGAGGCTTACACCATTACTTATGGAGGGTGGATACATACCGACAGTCGACCATAGAGTCCCACCTGAAGTCTCATATTAAACCTACCTTTATTATCTCGGAAGAAAGAGAGAGTGGATTGGGAGGAGAGATATATTATAGGGGTCAAGATAATGGGAAGGACTACTAAGCCCATAATTGGCGTGACAACTGGTGACCCCGCTGGAGTTGGACCAGAAATATCTATAAAAGCCCTTCTTAAGCCCAGCATCTACAATATATGTAAGCCTTTTTTAGTGGGAGATTTATCAGTTCTGGAGGCTGTCAGCGGAAGGCTTGGGCTTAATGTAAGGTTTAGAGTTATAGATTCGCCAGATAAGATTAGGGGCGAGAGAGGCTTAATCGAAGTAATAGACCTAAAGAATGTTGATGTGAGGAGCCTACCTATTGGAGTGGCATCGGCTGAATCCGGCAGAGCATCAATAGAATATATTGAGAGGGCAGTTCAATATGCCTTGAGGGGGGAGATTAACGCTATCGCCACGGCCCCAATAAATAAGAGGGCAATAAATTTAGCTGGGAGTAAACATATTGGACACACGGAGATTTTGGCAGCGCTCTGCGGAGTTAAGGAGCCTTTAACTATGTTCTGGGTTAGGGGAATGAGGATATTCTTTCTGACAAGGCATATATCGCTAATTGAGGCTGTGAGGTCCGTTAAAAAGGATAGGATAGTTAGCATGACATTAAAGATTGAGAAAGCCCTAAAGCATCTAGGGATAGAAAAGCCTAAGATAGCTATTGCAGCATTAAATCCCCATGCAAGCGATGATGATCTCATTGGTAGGGAGGAATTAGAGGAGATAATACCCGCAGTAGAGGAACTCCGGAGGATGGGTTTAAATGTTATTGGGCCGCTTCCAGCCGACAGCATTTTTCACCAAGCGATAAAGCACAAATATGATGCTATCCTATCGCTATATCATGATCAGGGACATATAGCCGCTAAAACCCTGGACTTTTATGGCACGGTTGCCGTAACCCTTGGGCTTCCATTCATCAGAACTAGCGTGGATCATGGGACAGCCTATGATATCGCATGGAAGGGTCTGGCGAACCCAAGAAGCCTATTTAAAGCTGTTGAGCTAGCTGCTAGGCTCTCAAGGGTTTACTCTCCCCTAGAGGGTTGACGCTGCATGTATAAGGTTATTTTCGACGCAAACTTTCTTCTCACACCATTCCAGTTTAAAGTAGACATTTTTGGCGGGATAGAGTCTTTAATTGGGCGCTTTGAGCCAATAATTCTCTCAACAACCATAGAGGAGCTTAAGAGACTCTCAATGAAGAGCTCTGAGAAGACCCGTAAATACGCCCAATCAGCTCTTGAGCTAGCTAAGAGGTGCAAGGTTATCGAGGTGAAGGCTGAACCGGGCGAGAACTATGATGATGTCATAGTGCGCATTGCTAGGGAAGAACGGCTTATAGTTGCGACAAATGATAGCACTCTTAGAAAGAGGCTTAGGAAAGCCGGTATCCCAACAATATTTCTTAGGCAGAGGGCATATCTACAGGTGGATGGATATATTTAGAATTGGTAATTTTATTCTAACAGACGGATTAAGAGTAAGGTTTTAATATCACTCCATTAAATTCTCCAATTAAGCCTTTGGAGGGACATCTTGAAACTTGAGATTATTAATGCTAAAATGAACCCTCTAAAGGATGAAGATATTAGAGCCATCGTTGATATTGAGCGCCACCCGGCAGTTAAGAAGTGGCTTGTTGAATACGCTGATGAGGAATATGAGAGGGAGCTCGAGGAGTACAGGAGGTTCTTTAGTGAGCTTAAGGGCAATGATAGGGTTGAGGTTCTTGTCGCAAAAATTGATGGTTGTATAGTTGGCTTCCTGGCTCTTTGGCGTATGGATGAGAATGCGGAACGGATGACAAGCATTGGTATAAGCGTCCACCCAGACTATTGGGGCAGAGGTATAGCGACAAAACTCGTAAGGGAAGCCATAAATCTAGCTAGGGAGAAGGGCGTTAAAAAACTTATTATAGAGACCCTTGAAGAGAACAGCGCCATGAAGCGCGTAGCTGAGAAACTCGGATTTAAGCTTGAAACTATTAGGAAGGGTAAGATTTTCAAGGATGGCGCATATCATGATGAGGATGTATATTCGCTGCAGCTCTGACATATCGAAAAATGTTGATAGAAAACTTTAAATATTAATTATGTTGTGCATACATTACTCCATGTAGCACCTGAGCGTGCTACAGTGAGCGCGCGAAATAGAAAATGTCGGAAGATTGGAAAAGTATTCTCAAAAAGAGTATAACTAGACCAGAGCAGATTCTAGAGCGGTTTAAAATCGATATAGAGCCCATCAAAGCCGTTGTCGAGAAATATCCGATGTTCATCTCAAGATATTATTTTGATCTCATAGAGGAGGTTGATGACCCCATATGGAGACAGTGCATACCAAGCCCGCTAGAGCTCCAAGATCCCTATGGATATGAGGATCCATTAAATGAGGAGGGGGACAGCCCGGTTCCGGGTTTAGTGCATAGGTATCCAGATAGGGTTTTGATGTGCGTTTCGAATAGCTGCGCAACATACTGCAGATTCTGCACTAGGAAGAGGAAGGTTGGCAAGCCAGCGATAAACTTCACGGACGAAATATATCTAGCGCAAATCCAGTATATCCGCGAAAACCCATCAATTAGGGACGTCCTCCTTTCAGGCGGAGACCCCTTCATGCTTCCAGACGAGAAGATTGAGTTCCTGCTAAAGAAGCTTAGGGCGATACCGCATGTTGAAATCTTAAGGATAGGCTCTAGAGTCCCTTGCACTCTGCCGCAGAGGATAACGCCTAAACTATGCCGCATGCTTAAGAAGTATCATCCATTATATGTGAATGTTCACTTTGAGCATCCGCGTGAGATAACTGAGGAGGCTGAAAGGGCATGCGGATTGCTGGCGGATGCTGGCATACCCCTTGGAAATCAGTCGGTTCTCCTTAGAGGCATAAACGATGACCCTGAGGTTATGAAGAGCCTAGTCCAGAAGCTTCTTAAGATAAGAGTTAGACCATACTATCTCTTCCAGATGGACTTGGTTAAAGGAACATATCATTTCAGGACTAGAGTCGAGGTTGGACTGAAAATACTTGAGAATTTAATAGGGAAGACTTCCGGATTAGCTGTTCCACGCTTCATCATTGATGCTCCCGGAGGCGGAGGAAAAATACCGCTGCAACCAGAATACGTCCTCTCAATGGATGATGAGAAGGTTGTTCTAAGAAATTATGAGGGGAACATTTATGTTTATCCACAGATACCGCGCGAGAGCGAGGAGACTCCTTCAACACTAAGATTTCATCGGCCATATGCCCAACTGAAAAGGTGAATTAATCTCCCCTAAGAGCGGTTTGAGGAGCCATGACCCTCAGGGTTGGCTTAACATATAACCTCAGAAAAGGAGTTGAGGCAAATGAGGGATTACCAGAAGACTTCTATGTAGAGTTTGATGAGGAGAGCACTGTTAACGCTATAGTCTCAGCCTTAAGGAGGGGTGGATGTAGAGTAACGAAGATTGAAGCGGATGAGAGAGCATACTATAGGCTGCGCAGACTTAAGCCAGATATAGTTTTCAATATTGCTGAGGGGCTACGTGGGGAGAGCCGAGAATCACATATACCATCCATACTAGAGATGCTTGGCATACCATACACGGGCTCTGGACCGGCCACGCTGGCAATATGCCTTGATAAAGCCCTGACACATATAGTTCTAAGCGCCCATGGTGTTCCATCACCAAAGTTTCAGGTTTTTAAGCGAGATGATGAGGAGCTTGATGAAAGCCTAAATTTTCCGCTCATTGTTAAGCCCTTAGCGGAGGGCTCGAGTAAGGGTATCAGAAGCAGCTCCCTTGTGAGGGATGAGGATAGTCTCAGAAGACAGATTTCATGGGTCATAAGAACATATAATCAGCCAGCGATAGTTGAGGAGCTTATGCCCGGAAGGGAGTTTACAGTCGGCTTAATAGGTAATGAGGAGCCAGTTGTCCTGCCAATAGTTGAGATAGAATTAGATAAGCTGCCAAAGCAGGCAAGCCCAATCTACTCTTATGAGGCTAAGTGGGTTTGGGATACCCTGGAGAACCCGCTAGAAATATTTAAGTGCCCAGCAAACATACCAAAGGACCTAGAGGAGGAAATAGAAGAGATATCTATAAAAACATTTAGGGCTTTAAATTGTAGGGATCTATGCCGGATAGATATAAGATTAGATGGGGAGGGAACACCTAGGGTTCTAGAAGTTAATCCTCTACCAGGATTGATACCAGATCCCAAGGCGCACTCATGCCTTCCAGAAGCTGCTAGGACCGCCGGCTTCACATATGATGAGCTAATCTGCACAATCCTATGGCAAGCCCTAAAAAGATACGGCCTCCAACATCTATTTAAGGGGAGAAATCTGGTTAAAATCCCATAAATTTCTCCCTAAACCCTTAACCTAGCCATGGCACACTTCTACCAGATCTCTTAAGGGCAAAGCCTAATATTCTCCTAACAAACTCTTCAAAGGGTATCCCAGCAGCCTTAAGAGACCTAACAAACCCTGCTTCCAGCGATATATCTGGGTTTGGATTAACCTCAAGAACATAGGGTGTTCCAGCATCTTCTTTTAGGCGTATGTCAACGCGGGCATAATCCCTACAGCCCAAAGCCCTATAGGCTTTTAACGCGGTTCTTTCAACAGCCACTCTTAGTTTCTCATCTAATTTCGCTGGACAAACAGGTCTGGTCTTTATATATTCCTCACTATCCCTAAGCCACTTAGCCGCATAGTCAACTATCCTCGGCTCACCCTCAAACTCAAATATTATTTCTGATATTGGGAGAACCATTGGCTCCTCGTTGCCGAGAATAGACACATTAAACTCTCTTCCACCAATATATTCTTCCACAAGGGCTGGTTGTCCATAAACCCTATTCACATACTCTACTCGGCTCCTGAGCTCCTCCATATTTCTAACAAAACTTCTTTTGGTAATACCTATGCTTGCATCCTCTCTCAGAGGCTTAACGAACAATGGAAACTTTAATCCCCGCTTCAGCACATCAGCCCCGCTCATTATTTGATATCTTGGTGTTGGGATATTATTGGCTCTTAAGACGGCTTTAGCTAAGCCCTTATCTTGGCATAATCCAAGTGCTAGTGAATGTGAGCCAGTATATGGTATGCCGAGCAGCTCCAGAAGAGCTGGAACATACATCTCTAGGCTACTGTCGCCTAAGAGACCCTCAGATAGATTGACAACAACATCTGGCTTATGCTCCTTCAAAATCTTAACGGTCTCCTCAATGTCGCCCTTTAAAGGTATCTTATAGTGTTGGAGACCAAGTTTTCTTAAAGCTTCTTGAACTGCCTGAACCTGGTCTAGAACCTCTGCCTCAGCTACGTAGTCTATGCTTTCGCCCCTCAAAGGTTTTGTGGGGTAATTGAATAGTATGCCAACTTTAAGCGTCATCTCGCATATAACCTCTAGAATAATACTCTAGCATATACTCTCTTAATTTTTAGGGAAAGATATTTATTAGGGAGTTCTTACTCGCTTTTAGCTTAACTATGGTGGTAAGAGCACTGGTAAATGTTGTCTCAACAGCTAAAGCGACAATAAAAGGGAATCTTAGAATTCTCCTCCTTAGGGATCTCTCTTTAACTTTAATTGCCGGATTAAGCGGTGGATTAGATATAATGTTCCTTAAGGAGGTTCTTGGGGCGGACGCCATAATCCTAAGTATGCTTGCGTCAATATGGTCCATGGTTTTCCTCATATTTATATTGATTGGCGGATGGATATCTGACCAGTATAGTTGCAAGAAGATGCTCATCGCTGGAATGGCTCTAACGTTACCGAACCCATTAATATTTGCGTTTGCACCAGATTGGCGCATAGCTGTTATAGCGCATTTTCTGGGAGCCGTAGGCACGGCGCTTGTTGCGCCAGCACACGTAGGACTTCTTTTCGCCTATTCAGAGCAGAAGACGCGAAGCAGAACAATAGCCCTAATGAACACAATAAATAGCATAGCTAACATTATCGTTCCGCCTATAGGCGCAATATTAATCCAGACGCTAGGCGGCGGAAACCTAAACTGGATTAGAAACATATTTGTCGCCCAATTCTTCCTCACAATAATGGTTCTGGCATATACTTGGAGGAGACTCGAGGATAAGCCGTCAACTGCTAAAAGAACACCCAAAAGCCTAACGCATGCTATTAAGGATATCTTTGGGCAGATGGGCAGAATCTATAGGGTCTCTAAGGAGAGAGGTGCTACACCATGGCTCTTTCTGGCTTTAACCGGACCATGGGCTTGGGAGATCGTCGCCCCCTTCTGGGTGATATATGCTGCTGAGGTTTGCGGTTCACCAATAATTGTTTTAGGTCTTCTACCATCAGTCTATAGTTTAACAGCAGCGCTATTAATGTTACCATTTGCTGAGATATCAGATAGAAAGGGTAGGAAGAAAGTGATTTTATTCGCCCGTCCATTCCTATACCTTTGTATAATCCTCCTCTTAATTGGCGGAACATTTAGGGGATTAATGTTCACTCCATTCATTCCGCTTATAGCGTGGATATTTAGAGCTGTCGGCGACTCCTCAGGGCCCTCATGGACGGCTGCATCGACGGAGGTCATTCCAGAGGAGCTACAGAGTGAGTGGGAGGCAACAAGAGACTTCTTCTGGAGAAGCATGAGCATACCAGCAGTTATAGCTGGCGGCATATTATGGAATATAGACCCCAGGCTGCCTTTTCTCATGGCTCTCTGCGTTGACGGTTTAATTAGACTTCCAGTCCTAGCGCATAAAATACCAGAAACGCTGATTGTTCATGGGCATCATCACCCAACCGGTCCGCATATAATCCTTTATGGGCTTCCTGGAGCTGGCAAAACATCTATCGCCCGCTTAGTCCAAAGGGAGTTATCGTTAGAGGTTATCGACGAGAGCATGTTTGCTGAGAAGGAAGAACATAAAGACGCTGTAATTCAAATACCGTTTATCCGCAATGATAATGGGGAGGAGAAGATTGAGGAGAAGCTAAACGCCATCCTCTCTAGAAGGGATAAGGCTGTGATAATAGAAGGCGAACCAGCAATATTTGCCGCAAAGGATGAGGATAAAGGCCTAATAGTTCTGCTCGTAGCCCCGAAGGATGAAAGGGTTAGGAGGGAAATTAAAAAACATGGTGAACCAGACTTTCTAGCATTTAAGAGAATAGAGGAGGGGGACCGCAAAATTGCCAAGTTAACCCGCCAGCTCTTCGGCGCCGACATATCGAAGCTGCCACCCTTCGATATAGCCATAAATACGGAGCGAATCCCGCCTGAAAAAATAGTAAAGATTATCGCATTACTCCGCGGGGAGGGGGAGAGTAGAGAAAATTAAGGCAATAAGGCAGACCGCTGATTTCAGCGATAAAAATTCATGTTAAAAGTTGCGGGATACATTGATCTTTAATTGGCTAAAATTTATGAGATTGAAAAATTATTTTAAGCGGTTGGCTGGAGGAATATTCAAGAGGAATCAGGGGATGGTCTTCTATATTGCATATAAGGCTTCTAGGGAATATAAGAATAGGGGCATGATATCTAGGAAGCTTAAGGCTTTGGGTTGCAAGCGTATATGCAGTTCATTTTGGGAGGTGAATGGACATAAGATTGATGAAGTTTTAAGGGCTGTGGGCGAGAATCAGCCCATACTTCTTAAGAGAACGCGGGAAATTAGAAGACCAGAATATAATAATGAGGGAAATATAGTTGATTTGGGAAGCCTAATAGTTCTCACTTATAATGCTGAGAGAGATGAAAATGGTAGAGTTAAGGGGCTTCTTGCGAGAACACCTTACATAAGGCTATGCCGCTCAGTCTATGCCTTCTGCCAGAACAGCCGCCAATATGATAAGAGGGGTGAAGTATCTAACGTGAGCCAAATACTCGCATTGCTAAGAGAGGGTGAGGGTGAAGCGAAAATTTTCTCAAGAATGATAATAATGAATAACAGCGTCGAGACCATACATATACTGCTTGAGAGAGTGAGGGCTAGAATCACTAGGAGAACTGAGAGAATACTCGAGGGCTACAAAATCCTCGCGCATTCTCTCTTAAATGGGCATACTGACAGAAAGCATATAATTGAAGAGGAGAAGAAGCTTTACAGCGAATTTATAGCCCTGAGGAAGATGGCTATTTTTTATGAGAAATGGCTCAGGATAGATTTGGCTGGAAGCCTCATGAAAGTTTATTCAGTCATAAGGAAACTTCAATCGTTAAAAATGAGGACAGCATAAAACCAAGGGAATCACATTATTTATCCTAAAAAATAATAATATTGGGGTTTTGGTTTGATGGAGGACTTTCTAGGGCTTTACCACTCTTCCTCCTCTTCCTCCCATTCTTCCTCTTCCCATTCTTCCTCTTCTTCGCCCCAGTCCTCCCACTCTTCCTCCTCTTCCTCTTCTTCCTCCTCTGGTATAGTCTTTCTCTTTGACATTATCGTTCACCACCAGAATAATTGGCACATGGGAATCAAATAAATGTTTGCTATAGAAGTCGGAGAGAAGTGAGGAAAAAATTCAGATAAAATAACAAAATAAAAATGTTTTTTCAGAAATGAAAGTATTTTTATCATTTTCTGACAGAAATTTTTATTTTAAAGTTCTCTTTAACCAGTAGGGGCTTTATTATGCGAGTAAAAATCACTCCAATATGATGCTTAAATTCTATTTTAGAACCTTACCAGTCTCCATATACCATAGGTATAAGTCTAACTCCCCTAGGCTTAAGCTGGTCTTCTCCGCTATCTCACTAAGCAAGCCTTCAATCTCTAGATATCTGCGTCTCGTTAGAGTCTTAGGTCTCTTAATTAGCCTATATCTCGAGAGAATGTTGATTATGTGGAAGTCTATTATGGCTAGGTTCATGAACCCAATATTTCTCAGAAAGTGGCTTGCCTCCTTATACCCGATCCCCTTAATGTTCCTTACGAGCCATTCTCTCAAAGATTTTTCGTCAAGGGACGAGTTCAGAATTTTCCATAGTGGATCAACCATTTTTCTAGCCTCAACAATATATTTAGCTCTTATTTCGGGATAACGGTGGTTTAAGGCTTTAAGCTTTTCCGCAAGCATAAACTCACTGAGGTTTAGGAATCCATCTCCGATCTCCGACTGGATTTTTATGCTTTTTTCAGCGCTAAAGTTGGCCGTTAATATGCAGAAGCAGAGTTCTTTAAAAATCTCGGCTGGAGGTTTACTCCTATTTTCCATGAACTCTCTAATCCTAGCATCTATAACGCTCTTAACCGCGCTTCTCTTTAAATTCTCCACTCTTTCTATGAGACTGGCTAAGCCATTCAAACCTCTATCAACATCCATCTAAAATTCTTAAGCCATAAGTTTAGTCTCTATTTCTTTTGTGATCTCTGCGCTCTCACCATCTAACGGAATAATCTTTATGCTTGATGGCGATTTTACGCCAACACCTATTTCTGAGGCCCGCTTAATCTGATCCAAGTCAAATATTCTTCCCCTCTGCAAATTCTCCGTAGTTCCATATATTCTTAATATGGCTACTCCAACGGCGTCTACAGCAACCCTATCCCTACCGGCAATCAGAAGGTTTGGTTCAACAATCTCACCCTTTTCTGGCCCGCCTCTAACGAATGCTTTCATGGCATCCATAACCACTAAGTCAACTTTATAGAATCTGTTTATCTCCGCTATCATAAGTCTCTGGTATGGGGATGTGTGGAGCTCAGCCATATAATCATAGTTTACTCCCTGAACTCTCTTAGCCACTAAGCCAACTGAATTCTTAAGCGACATAGTGAAGTGGCCACCAAATCTGTGGGTTTTCAAGCAGCATGTCTGAACAACTTTGTCAGCCTCCAGGAAAATCTTCGCAATATAGAATCCCCTGAGCCAATGGGTTCCATCAGCCTCAACCTTAACCCAACCATCCCCACCAATCTCATCGAGGACTAAAACTTTAAAGTCTAATTCTTTAGCTAAATCGAAGACTCCGAGAGCCTCTAAAACCTCTCTTGTCCTGCCCATTCCGCTTCGCTCGGCAAGTATTATTTCACTTGCACCAGCAGACTTAATTTCCTTAACAATAACCCTAAGCGTGTCAATATGTGTTGATGCTGGAAATGGATCCGCACTATTAAAGTTGGCTTTTAGAGCAACCTTCTTATCCCTGAATTCATTTATATCAAATTGTTTAAGCAGAGTCCTCAGACCCTCAATCCTATTTTTAGCCTTTATTAAAAAGACCTCCGCAATCCCATTGTCTCCACCACTAACATTTATGCTCTCCTTTCCCCTAAGTTTCGTGATAACGCTTCCTAGAGAGCCGCCTAAAGCCCCAAATAATAGCGCTGGGGCTAAACTAAATTTTGAGAGTGACATTCATTTCTTGACCTGCCAGCACTTAATCAGCAACATGTTAGCCTAGATTTCTGAGATTTTAAATGTCACTATGGCCCCTTCATCGGTCTCCTCTATACTTGAGATTTCAGCTTTTAATCCCATCTCCTCTAGGATTACCTTATAGTCTTCGAAGTAATCGTAGAATCCGCATGTATAACAGAAGCTTCCGCCAAACTTGATTTTAATCTCGCCATTGGATAGTGAGAGTAACCTCGCCTCAACCTCCGGAGACCTATACTTATTGTATTCGGCTATTGCATCCTCAACTATCTCTTCTAGCCCTCTCACCAGTCCCACCTGAAAATATTTTTAGAGTGTCACAATAAATAGTAGGCGCTCTATGAGCTCCTTATATCTATTCCTTATTGTAACTTCTGTTACCTTCGCTATCTCAGCTATTTCCCGCTGTGTTCGCTTTTCACCAACCAGCACTGATGCCACGTAACTTGCAGCAGCAGCTATTCCAGTTGGTCCTCTTCCAGATGTCAACTTGAGTTCAGTTGCAACTGAGAGAATCTTATTGGCAATTTCTTCAACCTTCCCTTGCATTGTTAGCTGATTTGAAAACTTAGATATATAATGGCTTGCTTTAAGGGGCGGTATTGAAAGATTAAGCTCTTTAACTAGGAACCTATAGCTTCGCCCAACTTCTCGTTTACTTATATTTGCCGCATTCGCTATTTCATCCAATGTTCTCGGGAGACCGCATTGTCTACATGCTATGTAAACAGCAGCAGCGCTTATGCCTTGTATTGATCTTCCACGTATGAGACGTTCCTTAACAGCTTTCCTATAAATTATTGAGCTTGTTTCAAAGATGCTTTTTGGCAAAGATAGCACGTTCGCTACTTTTGTTATCTCTGAGAGAGCAAACGCTAAGTTTCTCTCTATAGCATCCGAAACCCTTATACGTCTCTGCCACTTCCTAAGTCTATACATTTGTGCCCTTTGATTAGCATCGAATCTCTTACCGAAAATATCCCTATCATGCCAATCAATCATCGTGGATAATCCCTTATCATGTATCGTGAACGTCACTGGCGCACCAACCCTAGCCCTTTTATCCCGCTGCTCATTATCGAAGGCTCTCCACTCAGGGCCCTGATCAGCTATCTTCATGTCCACTACATAGCCGCATTCCATGCATACTACTTCGGCAGATTCATAGTCACGCATCAATCTCGTACTACCGCATTCTGGGCAACGCTGAATATCCTTAAGTATGGGGGGAAGAGGTTTACTCTCTTCATCCTCGCTCATTTCCCTCTCTTCCCCTTAAAATTCTTTGTTTTAGGCAGAATATATATGGGTGAACCAACCATCTTTTTTGGATTCTGATCTTTAACTTCGATCTCAACGTAGGGCGATTTTACCGGTCCAAAAATGTCAAGAACAACACCTATTGGTCTTTTCTTAATGTCAAAAACGGTTGCGCCAAGATTAGGAAGGCTCTCAACTTTAACTATAGCTCTATTGCCTAGTCCAGCATGAAGAATCTGCCCAATCTTCTTCAATCTCATACCCCGCTTTAGAAAGGAATGGATAAAAAAATGAACTCAACCAATTATTTAAACGTTTCTTAGGAATGATTCATATGGAAAGTTTCTTCAGCTCGGAAGCAACCTCCTTCAAAATTTGACTTTTACTTTTCCCACCTTTTTTCACCATTATAAAGCCCATTTTAATCCATGGAAGGCGCGGATAGGCTGATTCAGGAGATATTTCAGAATCTAAGCCAAGATTCTTAACTGCTTTTTCAAGTATAATAATGCTTGGCGAGTTTACACAGAGTTTTTTCGGTAAACGCCTACCTTCACGTCTAGTTCTTGATGAATCAAAATAGACTGGCCACAGAATCACTATATCTTTTCTCCGCATTTCAGGCGCCTAGACAATTTTATGATAAAAAATTAACTTGCCAGTATGAATTTTTATTTTTTCTTTTCAATTAGTATGGCATTCAAAATTCCATCTTGTCCAGGTCTCGAAGTTACTTTAGCTGTCCCAAGCGGGGTCTCTAGTAAACAGCCTCTTGTTATTATCCCTCTTCTCTCATAATCTATGTTAGCTGGATTTTTTAGAACTCTAATTATTTCAACCTTTTTTGTCTCTCCTGTTTCCGGATCTGAAACGTTCACCCATTTAGCGCTCACTAACCTAACCTTTATATTGCCTCCTCTTCTACGGCTTGTCTTAGTAACATGCTCACCTAAACTTGTTTCTGTGGGAAAAGAACCCATTTCGTATTTTCTTTTACCCCTATAGGGTTTCCGTTTTCCACCAGTAGGCTTTCTCTTATGTAGGTCTCCATGCCAAACAGACATCTATAACCCCTTCATTTCTTGAGAGTTTAAGAAGGAACTTTGATCAATATAAGTTTAACGGACATAATTAATTAACTGAAAATTTGCTAATAAAGGCATCTACATACTCATGCAATCTTTCTTCATCGATATCTGGCTTCGGAATCTCCTTAATAATCACATTCAATAGATCAGTATCTATATTATGTGGCTTAATATTTTCTAACGCGCACTTAGCGCATATAGCAGCCCCCAGACCTGTGGCTTCGGTAAAAATGGTCTTGAAGACTCTACTCTTTGGGAAGAGTGCTGATAAAATCTTCAGATATATATTGTTTTTTGCGAAGCCTCCCTGAACAAATATGTCAGCGTTTTCCGAGTTAGTTACTAGGTTTATTGCAAAATAGGATTCTATCGCCAAATAGAGATTTAAAAGGTGATAGGCTTCTTTTGCACTACTATAAAATGCTTTCCCAATTATTTCAGCTTTAGAACGCTGGAACTGTCCTGAACCTTCGATTAAGCCAGGCGCTATAAAATCTTCTTTTCTCCTCAAAATATCATTTAATACATTTATGTCAAATGGTATATCTTTCAAGTTTATCTGAAACTTATTTCTTATAATTGAAGCGTAATGATCATATTCAAAGCCGCCCTTAAACCTGGCTGATCTAACAGGGTTACCGAATGCATCTATGTAATAGAGGACATCCTTATATAAATCATCATTTCTTGGATTAAAGGCTCCCCAAGGATACATGAAAACGCACCATGTTCCAGTTGAAGCTAATAGAATTTTATTTCCCCTGATAATGTGCGGTAATAGAGAGGCATTTGAATCATGTATCCCCGGGGTTACGGTAATATTTGAGTTGCCAACTTTAAACTCCCCTAATGGCTCCCAGACATTAAACATTGCGGGTGACCTAACATCAACCATAAGCCCTTTAGCAACGTTACTCCATTCTCTTCCTCTCATGTCATATAAATATGTGTGACAGCCAATACTTGTTATTTCACTCGACTTAAAACCTGCAAGTATATATGTGAGGTATTGCGGTAGGAACATAATCTCATCTATATCATTGAAGATTTCTGGAAAATTTTCCCTTATCCAATAAACTTGTATTCCAGCGTTTAATAGCTGCCCATATGGAGGCGTCCCAGTAGACAAATATAGTTCAAGTGGACTTCCAAATTCACCATAAAATTTTTCTTTTATGCGCTTATCAATCTCTTGGTTATATGATATTATTGGTAATCTTAAAGCTCCCTTCTTCAGATTCGCTATTGTCGCGCCAAAAGTCGTTATAGATAATGCGCTGAGCCCCCATCTCCTAGATGCATACAGGAGTTTAGATTTTATCCAAGAAATAATTGATTCAGAATCATCACATAGTAGATCGCCAATCTTTACTTCACCTATTCTAGTATAATCTGAATAAAGCGGTTTCAAGTCTTTGGAGAATAGAATGAACTTTTTATTTGATTTACCTATATCAAAGACCGCTATTGTTTCCTCATAGGTTTCACGCATAAGATAACTAGTGACGGTGAGCATAAAATTTATTTCGGATTAAATCCTCCTATTTTCGCTATATTCTCCCGCTCCTCTTTCTTTAGAGAAGCTGGTAATGTTTCCTCGCCGCGCATTTCAAAAATTCTCTTAAGCTGTTGTTTCATAACCTCTATGTTTCGGCTTAATCCAAAGTAGTCTGCAAAGAAATCAGTGGTTCTTAAAATAACATCCCTTCCATTTCTTTCTCGGGTAATTAACCCCATTTCAAGAAGCTCCTTTATGTGGCTGTAAGTATGTCTCCCCCTAACCTCAATAACCTGCTTTTGCGTTACAGGTTGTTTATAGGCTATGTAAGATAATGTTCTTAATGGTCCGGTTGTTAAAAGTGGTCTTATAGCAAGTTTCCTAACTCTTTCAGCATACTCGTTTTTAAGCTGCAGAACAAACCTATGGTCTTCAAGTTCCAGTATTTCTAGGGCGGTGTTGCGTCGCTTATACTCATCTATTAGCATCCTAGCAAGTCTCTGAACCCTCTTCTCAGAGCGAGAGCCCACAATATTGCATAAAGTTTTTAGGTCTAATGGTCTGCCAGCAACATAAAGTGCCGCTTCAATAAGCTTAAGCTTCATATCTACATTTTCCTTCATTCCCCTCCTCCCCCGAGATTTTTGGCCGCTGCCACTACTTGAAAAATTAATCACCAACATTGGCACCAACTTTCACCCCACCATTTAACGTTACGTATATTTCGCCAAATTCCTCATGCTGCCATAAGGTTACTTTACCCTTCTGCGCCATGAAAAGGAGAATTATGAAAACTCTTATCATCTCCATTCTATCTAAGCCGTTTACTAGTTTTGAGAACGTTACAACTTCACCCCTATCATGCAGCAGGCGAATTTTTCTAAACAGATCCTCAATTCTATCCTCAATCTCCATTAAATAGGCGCTTATGGTTGGAATTATTTCAGGAGGAGGAAGTATAGGCTTTTGGGGCGTTCTAAGAGATAATATTTTTTCACTCCTCAATGCTTCGTCAAGAGCCTCTAGAAGATTTTGTATTGTTGTCGTCGTCAGCTCGTAACGTAGTGGCGGAATAAGAGGAGGGGGAATAAAGTCAACACTTGGTTCCTGTATGGTTGAGGAGGGCTTATCTTCAAATTTTAGTAATAAATTTGATTTCAATAAATATATGAATGCTGATGAGTCCAAAGCTACACCGGATGCCCTAAAATCAATGCTAGCCCTCCTTTCCATCTCCTCAAGGAAGGAGAGAAGTAGGAAATCTATATTTATGTTCCAAGGGTTGAGCTTTTGAAGACGCTGTATATCGAATAGTATGTCCCATGGCGGCTGGAGATAAAATGGCTTACTATTTTCATTCATCACCGCGCCACTCCTTTAAAGGTTGTTGAGACGACATATGAAACACCATTCTGACCATAAACACCATATATTTTGTCAGCTTTACTGATCATCTCAGCCTTTAGGGTTATGACTATGAATTGTAAATTCAATTTAGATGCTTCTTCAGCCAGCAATTCGCTCAATCTCTCAACATAAAATGCGTCCAAATGCGCATCTATCTCATCAAATAAATAGAACGATGCTGGCGAGAACTCTTGCAATGCAAAGAGAAACGCAACGGCTGAAACGGATCTCTCACCACTACTGGCCCCGCTCGCTAGTATTGGGGGCTTACCAGGGAACTGAACTATCATATCAACACCACCAGCAAATGGGTTCTCTGGCTTCTCAAGCTTTAAGGATGCGCTTCCTCCACCAGTTAATCTATAGAAATAAGTGTTTATTCTCTCGTTTATCTTATTAAATGCCTCCATAAAGACTTTAACCTTCTTACTTTCTATCTCCTCAATGAATTTCAGGATTGCCAGTTTTTCTCGTTCAATCTCATTAAGTCTAAGAGAGAGCTCTTTATATCTTAAGATTTGATCAGCGTATTGCGATTCAGCTAGTTGGTTAACAGCCCCTATGCGTTCAAGCTCATCCCTCATTAATTTCAGCTGATCATCAATATTTTCCTCTATGAATACATTTTGCAAATTATTAAGTTGCTCCTCGTAACCCAGAGTCTTTAAATGCTCTCTAAGTCGGTTGATCTGAAGATTAATGGTTTGCATCTTAAGGTTTAATTCATTAAGTACTCTCATTCCATTCTCATACTCTTTATTAATACTCATCAACTCATTATCCAGAGAATCTATTTTTGAAGTAAACTCTTTAATCTTCTCCCTAGCATCTGCGAGATTAATAGATATCTCGCTCTCCAATTTCTCGAGATCTTCAATCTTATTACGGATCTCAGATTCTTCTTTAATCGCGTCTCCAATCTCTTTCTCCAGAGACTCTATCTGCCTCGAAACATCATTTATTTGAGCCGATAGACTCCCTAAATTTACTTTTAAAACACTATCTATCTTTGATCTTATGGTTGATATTTCCGCCTCAGTACTATTATACTTCTGTTTTAAAAGAATTATTTCATGAGCAAGGGCTTCACGCCTTGTATCCATGTCATATATTTTAAGCAGGTTTATTTCACTTCTTATGCGCTCAAGATCATCTCTTAAAACGCTCTCTTTCTTATTTATCTCATCTAGACTGGCCTCGAACGATTTTAATTGTGCTTCATCCTTCTCCACTTGTTTTGATAAATTTGTTATATTGTCCTCAATATGCTTAATCTGCGATTCAACCTGAGTGATATTCTTTTTAACCCGCTCAACCTCCCCATTAAGCTTACCCAGCGATTCCGAAAATTTTGCTATATCACTTTGTATCCTAATTATTTCGTTCCCTATTTCAGCAATTATACTCTCCTTGTTTTCCAAATATCTCTTTAAAGTCTTAACAGCTTGATCTAAACTTTTCAGGGCTTCGTCACTCGGCACAAAAGATGATAAGTCGATTGATTTTCTATAAAAACCGCTTTCTACACCGCCGCCAGCCTCATAAAGGTCACCATCTAATGTAACAGACCTGAAGCCTTCCTTTGAAGCTCTTATAGCTGCATCCTCGTTCAAAGCTAGTATCGTATCGCCTAAAACAAAGTTTACAGCTGGCTCATAACGTTTATCACATTTGACGAAGGATAGAATTTTCTCACCAATACCTTCAATGTTAGCTGTCTTAACTCTCTCATTACCTATTGATAGCCCATTTAATGGAATTATTTTAATCCTTCCGAGCTTCATTCGCTTTAATGTTTCTATACATGTAAATGCAACATTCAGGTCCTCCACTACAAGCGAGTTAAGCCAACCTGAAGCTGCGGCTTCAACAGCCTTCTCATAGCCCTTCTCAATTTTTATTAAATTTCTTAGCCTACCATGTATGCCATTTATAACTCCCAAAGCACCCAATTCCTCGATGCTCCTTAATGCAGCCTCTTCGGATCCAATTCTTTTAATAAGATTTTTTTGTGCTTCGAACTCTATGAGCGCCCCATTAGCTAGCTCAGTAACCCTTTCAGCCTCCTTTATCTCCTTCTCTAGAATTGCTTTCTGCCTAAGGCGTTTCTCTAATGTTGATTGAAGACCCCTCATCTGCTCCGATTGCTCGTTCACTATACTCTCCAATTTAGCTAGTAGTTCCTGGAGTTTCTCATAAGAAACTTTTAATTCATCCCTCTTAGCTTTTAAATCCTCAATCCTCTGCAGATGCACGCTTATTTTAGACTGAGTCCTAGCATATTCACTCTCAATTCTTTTCTTCTCCTCATAGAGTTGGCTCAATTGTTCCTCTAGATCGCTAGCTCTCTTCGCCCTTTCCTCAAATATTGATCTTACCTTAGATACCTCATTGGATAATGCATTGTAGAGCATCTGTTTTTCAGCAATTTCACTATTTAGCTCATCTAAGAGAGCGGTTAGTTGCTCTATTTTTTCTTGGGAAAACTCAATTTCCTTATTTGTTGCTTCATATTGAAGCTGTAAATTCTCTCTAAGCTCATTTAACCTTTCAATTCTGGATTTTCCCTCATTGATCTTAAGAATTAGGTCATTGAGTTTAGATCTCAGGTTCCTAGCATTTATTTGAATTTCAACTATACGGCTCTGCTTTCTCTCAATTTCATCAAAACCTAATTTTCGCAGTTCATTTTCCATATCCCGACGCTTGAGCCAAATATCTTCCCTACGCTCTGCCAGCTGCTTAATTTTCCTCTCAACATCCACTATTTCGCTGGATATTTTATTTGCTTCAGACTCGAGATTCTTTATCTCTCTAGATATTTTTATTGATTCCAAATAAGCTATTTCCTTTTTAATGAGATTATGGCGTAAAAGATTGTTTCGTTCCCTCTCTAAATCTTCAACTCTCTTCTGAATCTCACTTATTTGTCCCAGAGCTGTCTTTAATGCTATATCAGCCTCCTTGAGCTTTGCTTCAGCCTCAGCCTTTTCAGCATCATACTGAGCTATACCAAGCATATCTTCAATTATTTTTCTCCGCTCTAGCGTTGATATTTCAGCCATTCGCGTAAGAGTGCCCTGCAAAACAATGTTATATCCATAAGAACTTATACCAGCTACAGAGAGGATCTCAAGTAAATAGGCTCTAGAAACCTTTCTACCATTAACTCTGTAAATGCTTTCCCCACTTCTATCAATCTCACGTGATATTGTAACTGTTGATGTTTCAACCGGTAAGCGTCCATCAGAATTATCAAATTGTATAGTCACTTTAGCCTCATTCTTTCTTATATTTGATTTCTCCCCTCCATTAAATATTAGGTTCGTGAAGTTTTCAGCTCTAAGCCTCTTAGCGCTCAACTCACCTAAACAAAAAAGGATCGCATCGATGATGTTTGTTTTACCACTGCCATTTGGCCCAGTTATTGCAGTAAAACCTCTATCGAACGTTAATGTTGTTTTCAGACCAAATGTTTTGAAGCCGTTTATCTCAACCCGCTTAATGTAAGGCATTCCCTAGTTCTCCCAAGCATCCATTACTAGTTTCATCCTTAAGCGTAAACCCTACCATCCAGTTTAACCCAACTTACACAGTGAGTCATGAGAGATTATTTCCTCTTTTTAACCCACGAAATATCTCAGCTAGTCTCTTAACAAAACTCTTTAATTTTTCATCCTCGCCGTAAACAAGAACGTATCCATCTCTTTCAACCCTAAATTTTAATCCAAATCTTTTCGCAGATTCCTCAATATCTTTAAACGTAACAGCGCCGGTGGGCTGAATCCTAACCCATTTCTCACCCCTAGGTAAATTAGGATGAAATCTTACCTGAATTTCAAATTCAGCTCTTTCAACCTCAAGTTCACAAAGCCTTCTTAAAATATTATTCACGTATTCTTCGCCAAATTTACTCTTCGCTACTGAAAGAACGTACGTTTCAACATTGCTTAAACACTCTTCTAGGCGAGATATATTCTCGGGATGAGAACTATTAACTTTAATAATCTCTAGCATAACCTTCGCGGAACGTAAATCATTAATTATTTTCGGCGGCACGATCTCTCCGCCCCCACGGAGATCCGTAATTACATCGGACAGTATCCTCCATCTAGCCTCCCAGTTCATTATAAATACCTCGTAAAATCAGATAAGGATAATCCAGCCATAAATTTATCGCCGAATAAACATTACAGAATTTCCTTACACTAGAAATAATCATGATATTCCCTCATTCAGCAACATGTTAACCAATTTATAAATATCTATTTCTAATATGCCAATCTATATACACATAAAACTAATAACCTCCTTATACAATATAGTACATGTAAACCACTTTAAAGAAATCTTACTCCGAGATGGGAATGTATAAGAGATGTCAGCCTTCAAATTTAAACAGGCAATAATTCTTAGATCAGACTTAAAGATGAGTCCTGGAAAAGCCGCTGTTCAAGCAAGCCACGCTGCAATCTCATCTGCTGAGGAGGCTAGAAGAAAGAATTATTCATGGTGGATGGGCTGGATTGAGGAGGGGCAATGCAAGATAGTGCTGAAGGTTAATTCAGAAACCGAACTCTTAAGCCTAGAGAAGAAAGCTAAGGATTTAGGTCTACCAACAGCATTAATTTCCGATGCGGGATTAACAGAGATTGAGCCTGGTACAATAACAGTCCTTGGGATAGGGCCAGCACCATCAAATCTTGTGGATAAGGTGACTGGCAATCTGCCGTTATATTGAGGGCGCTCAAAATGCTTAGGGTTCCAAGCATAGAGGAGAATATTGGAATAAGGGTTTATATTACGGAAAGTAGGGGTTTAGGCGGCATCATAAAGCGCGCTCCAGAAGACTTTATAGTTGAAGAGGTTTTAGTAGATGGCTCAATGGCTTCTGTCCGGCTTGAGGATAATAGGCTTAGCTCACCGACTGAGCATGGACGCTATTTAATATGCGTTTTAGTTAAGAGGGGCTGGGATGCACTTCTAGCCATAGATGAAATAGCAAAAGCATTAAGCATAAGCTCTGATAGAATAGGATTCGCTGGAATAAAGGATGCTGATGCCCTAACAGCTCAGCACATAAGCATAGGCGGCGTACCATTAAATAGGCTCGCAAACATTAACATTGAGGGTCTGTTAATCAAGCCATTAGGCTACTCAAATGAAAAGATATCTCCGGAAAAACTATTCGGAAATAGATTCCGAATAACAGTTAGGTCAATTAAGATTGGCGAGAAGACGGCTAAAAGGAGAATTGAGAAGATAAATGAGGAGATTGCTGAGTTCGGCGGTATACCAAACTTCTTCGGGCATCAGAGATTCGGAACTGTAAGGCCGATAACACATATTGTTGGAAAACATATAGTCATGGGTAACTTTAAAGATGCGATCTTAACATTTCTCACATACCAAAGCCCCTATGAAGGTGCGAGAATCAGGGAGATTAGAAGAGAATTATGTGAGACAATGGACTTTGATTCAGCATTAAGGCGCTTCCCTAAGAGCCTAATCTATGAGAGACTCATTCTAACGCACCTCTCTAAGAGCCCAAATGATTATCTAGGAGCATTACAAAAGGTTCCATTAAACCTACGCAAGCTCTTTGTCCAAGCATACCAATCATATCTATTCAACAGATTCTTAAGCGAAAGAATAAGACGCAAAATTCCTATAAAAGAGGCGCTTGAGGGGGATTACGCCATAGAACTAGATGAAAACGGACTTCCGAGGAAAAAATTCTTAAAGGTTGAGGCAAGCAATGTAAAAGCTATAAATGATGAACTCAAACGTGGAAGAGTCGCCCTCGGGATACCATTAGTGGGACCAAGACAACCACTTTCAGAGGGACTGCAAGGTGAGATTGAGAGAGAAATTCTGGAGGAGGAGGACGTGAGTCAAGAGGACTTCAAAGGAGCGGGCATGATAAAAGTTAATGTTTCAGGCGGGCTTAGATTAGCCCTAGCAAAGATAATTGGCTTAAAAGTTGATATCCTAGATGATATAGAGACACCTGGAAGAAAAGCAGCCACATTCAATTTCATGCTTCTAAGAGGAGCGTATGCAACAATACTCTTAAGAGAATACATAAAGCCGACGACGGATAAACAATTGATAAAATGTGGATTCTAGAGTGAACTATCGATTCAATGCTTCCGCACAATATATATGCTCATCCAGAAATTATTAGGGGTGATTTAGTGAGCGAGAGCAAGCGTATCTGGGCTCAAGCGGTCCTCCTTACGCTTCTTGGACTATTATGGTTAGTGCGCGGTCTCATAAACAATGAATTCGCCATAATAACTATTGGTTTGTCATTAATTTTTGGAGCTGTCTCTTTCTCCCTAACAAGCTACGTGATAAGTGATTCGAGAGTTAAGCGCTACACTGAAATAGCCTTTTTGGCAGCTTCCCTAGGAATAATTATTCTTGGGTATATTTTGAGCGGTTCACCAATTCTTATGATTTTTACTGCATTAATAATTGCCTTTCTCATATTAGGCTTTATACTTTCGTATTTTTTGCCGAAAATCCGCGGAAAAAATGATGGAAAAATGTCCTTTTCATGCCGTTTCTATTCTGCCGTCCCTGATATTATATATCTTCGTGCATCCCTCAGCAACTATTGGATCATGTGTCACTATAATGAACGTCTGCCCATTCCTTCTATTCAACTCTTTTATGAGGTTCATCAGCGCAAGTGCAGACTTAGAATCTAGGTCTCCGGTTGGCTCATCAGCCAAAACTATCGATGGATTATTTGCTAACGCCCTAGCTATTGCCACACGCTGCTGTTCTCCACCGCTTAACTCATCGGGCTTATGCTCAGCCCTAGTCTCTAAACTAACCATTCTGAGGAGGTTAAGCGCCCTCTCACGCCTTTCACTTTTGGGAACACCAGCTAAAGCTAATGGTATTTCAACATTCTCAAGAGCCGTTAATGTTGGTATAAGATTGTAGAATTGGAAGACGAAGCCAACCTTCCTAAGCCTATAATCTGCTAGCTCCCCCTCACCTAGAGCCGTTATATCAAGACCGTCAACAAATACCTTGCCACTAGTTGGCTTATCTAAACCACCTATAAGATTTAGGAGAGTTGTTTTCCCAGAGCCTGAGGGACCCGTTATACCAACTATCTCGCCAGCCGATATCTGGAGGTTAACGTTGTTCAGGGCTGGTATGCTAACCTTACCACGCCTATAAACCTTGCTTAGATTAAGAGTCCTGACAATAAGCTTAGACATACCTAAGCGCCTCCACAGGTTTCATTCTTGAAGCGCGCCAAGCCGGATAAAGACCGGCTAAAATTCCAACTAGCGCCCCTAGGGAGAAGCATATCGCAATATTTGTGGGCGTTATTGCCGGAGTTGCAAGCCTTATATTTGATATCGATCTTCCACCTAAGCCAGGGTTCCTCATACCGAATGGTGAGGCACCAACTGCAAATAGTCCGGAGGTTAGCATTGGAAATAGATATGCAAGTATGCTTCCAGCAGCCACGCCTACTCCACCGCCTATTAATCCAATCAGCAGTGACTCAGCAAGGAAAATCTTCATTATTTGATGATTTTTTGCACCTATAGCCTTTAGCACACCTATCTCGCGGGTTCTCTCAGTAACAGACATTATCATTGTGTTAACTACGCCGAAGCTTCCAGCGAACAATGCCACTAAACCGATCGTAGCAAAGAACATTGTTAAGGTATTTAACGTCTGGTTTGCTTGCTGAATAACTGCTGTGGGTGTTATAACCCTAATGCCCGGCAGGATTGACGATATTGAAGATACAACATCATTGACTATAGAGGGGTCCTCGCATTTCACAAGTATCTGTGTTACAAGCCCATATTCGCCAGTAATATTCTGCGCATCGGCTAATGTAATGTAGGCCGCATACTCTTGAAAAACCATTCCCGTCTCAAATACGCCAACTATATTAAAGGTTCGCTCTATTCCTTCTTGTCCTGCGCTAAGACTAACAGTTTGACCTAATGTTAAATTTAAGAATTCCATTAGGGACTTTCCGATGACGATTTCCCAATTACTGTTTTCCGCGAGAAATCTGCCCTCAACAATATTTAGTCCACCAGTAACAATCTCGTATGATACTGGCTCAACACCATATACTGTAATTCTCCTACCGTTAATTGAGCTACTAAACGAGAATTGAGATGAGACAGCGTATACGCCTGGAATCCCGCTTATCACCTCTGCCACTGATGCATTCAATGTGCTCGGGTTTGGCAGCGCGCCAAAGAAACCGCCCCTATCCCTAAATGATGTAGAATTGGAAATAGTTATGTCAGCACCACCCAAAGCTCTAATCATGCTCCTTGTTTGAGCCTCCATCCCTGAAACCAGAGATAATAAGATAAACATCATGCTTATGCCGACAACTATGCCCGAGGCCGTCAGAGCGGTCCTTAATCTCCGTCTCCTCAGATTCCTAACAGCTAAGCTCCAGGCGAACATTCTTCTATCTTACCTCCATTTATCCTTAAAAAGTGAGGGAAAAAGGAGGGGTTAAGTTGACGAGCTCTTATCAATTATCGTTATGCTTATTACAGTTATCTTTGCGACCTTCTCGGCCTTAAGGTCTATTTCAACAAAGGCTCTACTACTATTCTTGGTTAATATTAACATGGCTTTGTCCGCTTCCATAGTTATTTGCCCATTCTCTTGAACCACAAGCTTCACATGAGATATCTTAATATCGCTGACATTATAGCCCTCATTAAGGAGAGCCTGAATATCATTATCGCTGCTCGCTATCTCCAAAACTTTCTCTTTAAATCCCTCACTCAGCTCTATCTCAATCCCCTTAAATCCCCATCTATTCCCAAGAGCCCATTTCCAACAGCGCTTAAAAGTCCACGTGAAATTCTGAGCGTTACCGATGCACCGAGGCTCTACTGAAATAGGAATTGTCCTACGCTCAACCCATCCTGTTGTTATCCAAGAGCGACCACTGTACCATGCTAAAACGCTGTATGCTGAAACAATCATGGCACTTAATGCGGCTAAGCCTAAAGCCACCAGCACTACAGTCTTCCTCAATTTGTTCACCACGTTTCATGAACATGCTAGCATATAAAAGGATTTTTCAAAATTATTCCGCAATTCCTTCAAAATTTAAAAGGAAAAATTCTCTCATCTGTTATCTCATGTTTTTTATTTTAAACTAAGGTACAATAGAATTAGCAGCGCGATAAATGTGAAAACATCTGGTAGCATAGCGAAAGGTCCTAAACCGAATGCTCGGAAGTGGAAGAGTAAGTGAAGGAAGGGGTTAGATGAAAGCGTATAGGATAGGAGAACTAATGAGAATATTATGAGACCTATTGTGAATTGCATCTTTGTCTTGCGGTAAATATCAATATATATGAAGAGCAGTATTAATACGAGCGCGATATTAACCGTGGATATTATTGACTTAATAGTATAGAAAAGCTCCATATCTAGCATAAGCAGGTCCGGCGGCGGAATTATATTCCAAGCCCTAAACTTCGACCAAATATTCTTCTTAAGATCCGATAACGTTATTTCATTTCTTCGATATTTTTCTATTAAAAGCTCAATCTCGGCCATCTGGGATTCGGTTAGACCCCACCGCCTTCTAATTTGGTTTTCTAGCGAAATCCCCTCTGTAGTAATTAAACTACATATTGTTACAAGAATAATCACCGCTAATAAAATTAAAATTATATACACTATTTTTCTATCTCTTTTATCCATCTCTTTATTCATATCATTTTTACCTCCTTTTCTCTTTTTTCCCAAATTTCTCCCAAATCTCCTCAAATATGTTATAATTCTCCTCCATTATAGTGGTTAGAAAATATGTAACGCCATACTTTTCTCCAGCAGAAGTAATTATCTTATTTTTCTCAAGAATCTCCAAATGATGCTTTATAGTTCTATAATCGACTCCTAAGTAATTTGCTAGCTGATTTGCGTTCATCGGCATATTCTTTAATGCTACAATTATACGGGCTCTCGTAGCACCACCCCTAGTCCCAGCGATAAGCCAGTTAAGCACATACTTCAACTGCTTAGCGCTGTAAATCATTCACACAGCTCCAGCTTATTCCTCTAATGTTGTTGTTTACACCACAGTTTATGTGAGTAAGTATTTTATTGCCAAATACTCTTCAAATAACTTTTTCCTAATTCTAAAATATCCATAACCCGTGTTAAACAAGTGGCAACAATAATTTTGACTTAATTTTCTTCGGTTGCGTTCGACTATGCTCCTTGGATTATCTGAAAGAGATCGCTTAGCATTATACGTATCTAAACCTATCAAATAAGCAAGGGAAACATAATCTCTCGGTCCTCTTAAACCTCCGCATAAATACACAAGCATAATAATTCAGTGGTAAAATTAATCTTTTAAATTCTCCAAATAAGAGTAAACTTAGATATTATTCTGAAAAATTCTTTAATAATTGCGTATCTTTAGAGATTAAAGGATGGAAATTTATGGCTAAATTAAGTGTGAGGATGATTATAAATGCACTATCTAGGCACATATGAGGGATCTAGAAGACTGGTAATTCTCATTATAATTGCATTATTAACAATAAGCTTGTTCACGGCAGGCTTTTTAGGTTACATGATGGGTTATAAGGCGGCTTTGGAGGAAATTAATGTACTCAGAGATCAGATCCGAAATCTAAAGCAACAAATTACAGATCTCAAAAACTCTATAAATTTAATAACATTAAATCTTACAGCTCAATATACTTCTCTAAACGAAAATATCTCACTTTCAGAGATTTATGAGCAGGTTAGAGATTCCGTCGTTCTCATTAGAGGATTTATACGCTACTCTAGCCCATTTGGAGATTATTACAGTAAGGTTCAGGGATCAGGTTTCGTCTACAACTTTACTGGACGAATGGTCATAATTACAAATTATCATGTTGTTTATAATGCAGTAAATATTACCGTAACTTTTTCAAATGGGAATGCTTATGCCGCTCATGTACTAGGATATGATCCATATGTTGATCTGGCAGTTCTATCAGCAGACGCCCCAGAGAGTGAGTATCATCCGATTGAGATAGTTAACTCATCAACCCTGAAGGTTGGCGACCTAGTCATAACCGTTGGAAATCCATTCGGATTATCCGGTTCAATGAGTGTGGGTGTAGTCAGCGCCCTAGGAAGAACGATAACAGAGGATATAACAGGCGGATATCCAATAGCAAACATTATACAGACAACAGCACCATTAAACCCCGGTAATTCGGGAGGACCATTATTGAACCTTAAGGGACAGGTTGTTGGTGTAGCGACTGCCATAGTCCTCGGCTCCCAAGGCATAGGCTTCGCAATACCCTCAAACACGATACTACGGGAGATAAAGTCGCTTATTGAAGAAGGCTCGTATGATAGGCATCCTTGGCTTGGCGCTTCAGGCATTGATATGACGTATGAGATCGCTAATGCAATAGGCACAAATATAACATACGGCTGGCTTATAACACAGGTTGTAAGCGGTGGACCAGCTGATAAAGCTGGACTGAGAGGCGGTACAAGAATAATCTATATAGCTGGACAACGAGTAGTAATCGGAGGAGATATCATAATTGCGGTTAATGATAGGAGAATAACTGGAATAGATGACCTCTCATCATATTTAGAAGAGTATACTATGCCAGGGCAAAGAGTTAATGTAACAATTGTCAGGGAGAATGAATTAATGAGAATAGAGGTTGAGTTGGGTTCTAGACCTCCACCTAGCTAAAAACTAAAAGCTTAATTATTTATGATTTATGGGGTTAACCTAAATCTGTCCCTTGGGAATAAAACGACCTCCCTAATATTCTTCACACCAGTTAACATCATCACTAGGCGCTCGAGGCCGATAGCCCATCCAGCGTGGGGAGGCATACCATAATCGAAGACTTGAAGGTGATACTTGAAGGATTCGGGATTCAGGTTCTGCTCCTTCATTCGCCTAATTAGAAGATCCTTGTTATGGATGCGTGTTCCGCCCGAGGCTATTTCAATCCAATACCACATTAAATCGAATCCTTCGCTTACCTCCGGTTTATCATCTCTAGGCTTTATATAAAATGGTTTTATGTAAGTGGGCCAGTCTATTATGAAGTAGAAGTATGGGTGAAGTTTACCTAGAGTTCTATAGGCTATCGTGGGTATATCCTCACCCCAGCTTATCTTTATTCCAGCATCTCTTAATTCATTAATAACTTCATCGTATGTTAGTCTCTTGAACGGTATACTTGGAATCTCAAAGTTATACTTGAGTACCTCAAGCTCCTTTGAGCATCTTTCCTTAACTACCTTACACACATATTGTAGGAGTCTTTCAGCAACCCCCATGACGTCTTCTGCCGTCGCAAAAGCCTCTTCAATATCGATCGATATAAATTCTGTCAAATGCCGCCTTGTATGAGATTTTTCAGCTCTGAATGTCGGACCAATCTCATAAACCTTTTCAAAGTCTATTACAAGTTGCTCCTTATAGAGCTGCGGACTCTGCGCTAAGAAAGCCTCCCGCTCGAAGTATGCTACTGGAAAGAGATTGGCGCCGCCCTCCGTTGCAGTCGCAATTATCTTGGGTGTATGGATTTCTATAAATCCATTTTTGGAAAGAAAATCTCTAGTTGCCTCTAACGCTACATGTCGAATTCGAAATATTGCTTGGTTCTCGCTTCTAATGAGATCCAGAATCCTGGAATCTAACCTTACATCTATATCCGCGGGGGTTTTACCAGTAATATCTAGTGGAAGCGGCTGCTTAGCAGTATTGAGGACAATTATACTTTTAGGTATGACCTCTACACCCCTAGGAGCCTTCTCCATCCTCCTAACAATCCCTCTAACACTTATGCAATCTTGTCGTTGTAGATCCTCAACCTGCTTAACTAGATCCATGTTCGCCTCATCCTTTGGGATTGTTATTTGCACAGTACCCTCTTTATCCCTCAATATAAGAAATTTTATACCGCCTAAATCCCTAATATCCCTCACCCAACCAGCTAACACAACCTCTTTTCCATCAAGCTCCTGGGTAACTTCAATTGTATAATGTGTTCTTTTCCATTTCCGCAGATTAAATAATTTATCGTCAACCATACGCTTGCTTCACCGTCACTCAGCAAATTCCACCCGAAGTATTATTCCTTTAACTTTTTTAGCAATCTCCCTCATAGCATTTATGTTCGGTAAACTCCTTTTCCTATCTCTTCTCTTAAGGATAACTCGAGTTTCAACAGTGCCATCAGGTAACCATATCTTATTTATGGTAAGTATAGTTAAGGGCGCGAAAAGATCTTCGAGGAATTTTCTCTCATTAGTATTGTATTCCAGTATACGGATATCTTTACCAGTCTTATTCTCTAAAAACTTTATGATTTTCCCACCATAACTTAGTATTTTGCTCATATCCCCCCTTCTAACAAGTATAGCTAAAATATTATCTGCCTCAACTGTCCCATGAAAATACACATCTTGAAGGAGGGGGTACTCATTTTCAATAGAAACAAGTAAGCGTGCGATCTCTAAATCTAACTTGGTTACCTCTCCACTCTCAAGTTTCGCCCTGCACTTCGAACATAATATTCCACTTCTTAAGCAGAATTGGCATAGTTCGGCTTTCACCTTCTTTCGATCCCTCCAAAAATAAAGGAGGGGCGGCGGAGCGCTGCTTTGGCATAGTCTTCAGCGCACCAATGTTATTTCTATTGTGCTAACATTTGCTGGAGTATTTCTGTCACCTGTCTGAATCTGTTCTGTTCCTATATCAATGCTTCCTATCTTAACATCTGGCAGGAACCTGCGCCTAACAATCTCGACCACGTCAACAGCTCTGCTTATAGCTCTTCCCCTAGCTTTAATGCTCACTTCCTTTGCTCCGCCATGAAATAGCGTTATGCAAGCCAGTACATAGTTCATTACAGGTTTACGTCCTATCAGCACAGAACTGCTCTCTGACAAATTTACCGCCTCACTCCTTAACTAGATTCATGCACTATTGTAATTTAATCAAATAAATATCTTACGGTATTTTTAGCCCATTTAATCGGACTCTGACTCTTTAAATACCAGTATACATCCCATTGATTCTTTAATCGTGATAATTACCCAAAATATTACATATAAAAAGACAAAGTTTTTATATACTTTTCTTTATATTGGTTTATTGGTATGCGGAAACCTATTTTCTTTGCTGGTGTAGCTACAGTAATTGTAGGCATAGTTATTCTTCTTTATGGCTTACATTTCGGTTCGCAGTTCACTATATTTGCTGGTGAGTGGCAAGTTACTTGGTATGTTATGCAGAATACACGAGGGTTATGGGGAAGCGCGATAGCCTCCGCTAAATTTCCAACAAACTTCAATTATGATCCTCTAGAACTATATACTAGGGCTGAGCCTATAGGTTTTAGAGCCACATTAACTGTTGACGCCCCCAAGGAGATAAAGGTTCGATTTACTATAGGCGGGGATGATGGAGAAATGTATCTTTTCTTGGATGGAAGAAAAATATTGGATCTCATCTGTCACGATCCAAATAATATGACATCAATTGAGGAGAAATTATCTGTCGGCAGACACACGCTGGAATTGGTCTACTTTCAAGTCTTATTAGAAGATGATCCGGCGGCTCAATTCGAAATGATGATCCCTGAGCAACGAACGGCAACAAATATAATGACTACTGGAGGAATCGTATCTTTAATAGGTATATTTTCAACTATAATTGGACTGTTATGGAGAGTTGAAAAGGTTTAATTATGAAAAATAAAATGTATAGTTAGAATTTATGCCACCAATACTAATTTTGTAAGCATTTTACCGTGGATCCGGCTTCTACCCATTGTTGTGTTTTCATCTCATTAAGGTTGCTATATTCTCAGCGTCTTGAATACCTAACCTCACTATTGGATGCTTAATTATTATTCTCTCCACCCTTCCTGAGAGTAATAAGAGTCAGTTTGTGCCTATGAGAGGCTTAAACCTCTCGAGGATGTATCCCTCATGCTCCACTTCAGCCATTATCCCAGTTTTCTAGGTCTAGCCATTTCAGTAGCTCCTTTATCGCTCTGACGCTACCCCTCAACTGAAACGTGCTCTCTTTATGGATCAATATCATCCCATTGATTCTGTTCTCCTCTAAAGGAGAGGACTCCATGACCGTGTATGATTATGGTCCAAACGGATGGGGCTGGTATACCTACGAGTGGGATGAGAATGCTACTGGCGTCGGACTAATACAAGCTGACAAAGCTATCGATAGTACTCCACAACTATGAGCCTATGAAGGCTACCGTCTCTCTTTCCCTTTATTTTTGTTTTTGCCCAGGATAGATATGTTTTTGTTTGTGGCAGTGCTCCGCAGACTTTTATTAGGTGTGTAAGTTTCGTAAGGCCTACGTAAACGTTTGCGAACGCCTGGTTAATGGTGGCGCTTGCCTCCTGGCTTAAGCCGCTTAGCGATGTTAGGGTTGATTGCAGGTAGCCGACTATCAAGGCGCCTATCACAATGCCCACTGCAAGTATAATCATTAGTAGGATGTCTGCTATAGTCATCCCTCAATCACCAAGAGGGATGGCGAAAGGGTTCACTATAAAGAATTTTTGAAAAAGTTTAATTTAAACCCAAGAATGAATGGAGGAGGGGGATAACCCGAATGAATGAACAAGCGGAGCCCGTTTTATGCCTCTTTCGCCTGTTTCAGTATGCTATCCAGATTAAGAATGTTTGGGTTATGGTTCTTGAGCCTGGCTTAATCCAAATTGAGAGTTTCAGCCAGAAAGGAAAATTCTATGTGGTTGATAGGCTGGAGAAAACATGCACTTGTGAGTGTTTTAGGCTTAGGGGCTGGTGCAAGCATATTCAGTTTGTTGAGGAGCATGAGGGCCTAATCCACCTTGAGGAAGGTGTTTGGAGGGCAAACAAGTTTGAAGAGTGGAAGAGAAAGATGCTCCTTGAGGGGCTTAAGAGCTTCAAACCACTTGATGAGAAGACAAGGAGAGCCTTTAGAGGGGCTGGTTGAGAGTATGATGAGGGCCTATCAGCCATGATACACATACTCCTAACATGAAAATCTCCCTTCTTTTTCTTGGAGTGAAGAAAGAATTATGCTCCCCAAAACCCATAATATTAGGTTAGGGAGGGAGAATAGGAATGCCTAAGATTGGCATGATTAGTTTAACCCTGAAGAAGGATGTTTATGATCTCCTGAAGGCTAAAGCACGAGAGGCAGGAATGGGTGTAAACCAATACCTCGAAAACCTCCTAATAGGCCAGATAGGATGGCTCCAGGACCGTCCCGGGACGGCCCCAAACCAAAACAGGACCCTAACAACAGAGCCAATTTCAAGCCCCATTTTAAAAAATCGGCAAAATTTTTGGTGGGGCTGCCAGGATTTGAACCTGGGTCACGGGCGCCCGAGGCCCGTAGCCTAGACC
>Ga0105162_1000185_pt1 | contig 42111 bp, 42 predicted proteins | sample JNZ201metaG_FD_81532 | JGI IMG/M metagenome (GOLD analysis project Ga0105162, IMG submission 81532) | Hot spring microbial communities from Jinze hot spring, China to study Microbial Dark Matter (Phase II) - JNZ 20120812A | ecosystem: Environmental > Aquatic > Thermal springs > Hot (42-90C) >...
CTCCTCTTTTGCAAATGGTAGAATATGCTGTGTATCCACACCACCACCCCAGAAAACAATCTGCTCACCAAAATCCCTCTTAAGCACCACAGGATCCATACCCCTAGCAGAAATCTGAACAGGATCTATGGCATCTAGTCCAATATCTACGAATTCCTTTATAAAAGGATGTATAGAACCACAACTATGTATACGTGTAAATGCTTTTGAATATTTTTTCACATAGCTTATGATTTCCTCGTACCTATGTTTGTAGAATTCTCTAAATGTCTGTACCGATATCTGTGGACCCTCTTCAGTTCCAAGATCATCGTATGCAACTATAGCAACATTTACATATTCACCTAGAGCATTTAAAATTCTCTTTATATTATATCTATAGAGCTCCATGATGTAGTCTAATACAGCTTCTGCCAACGGTTTCCTAATCCTTAGATCAGATAGCCATCTATCCCAACCTCTTAAACTTTGGCCACCTGCATCATGGAGCCCACCGATTTTCGTTACCCCTGGTAACACTATAGCGTATTCTGTGTTCCTGTATAGCCACTCTGCCTTTTTTCTAAGATTTTCTATCTCTTCATCTGTGAACTTATACTGATCCCAGTTAAAGTCTTTAATGTCTTCAATAGTTTTTGCATCTGCTAAAGGAGGTTTTATACCCGCATGAATACCCCACCAAAAGTAGTAGCCATCTTTAGGCATTCTACCGCTATACAAACCCCTTAAATATGCCTTGTAGTACCCCGCTTCTTCAACAATTTCTAGATGCTCTGGAAACTCTATATGTATTCCCTGCGGATTTCTCCAAATCCGCCAGCCCATCCTATTTACATCAGGATGGCAGGGCTCGAGAACCCTATCAATCCTTACAACATCTATATTGAGGCGTTCCAGAACCTCTTTTTCAACCTCAGCAAGCATCTGGCTGTAATCAGCAACCCTAATAGGTTTTTCAGATAAACCCATCAATCTTCTAACACCATGATATACATTTACATGGATCCCGGTAACACCACTACCCCCTAAATCAATAGGCACCCGATCAGCTTCCTCATGTCTTAAAGCTAAAATAATACGGTTACGAGGTGTCAGACGACCTTCACCAAAGATTTACAGATGTTCGCCAAAGAATATGAACATTCATGCCCAAAAACAATTCATCTATTTAATAAGTACTTCGCCAATTTCTATGATTGTAACTAAGCCTTCGTTCCAGCATCAGTGACTTCGACCTATTCCTTCCAATAATCAATTCTATTATCAATCAAACTTTTGCAAATAAAGCTAATTACATACCCTATATTATAAGAGCGGGTAAGTGGAAACCCGTGTAGCAACAGCGCAGCGATTTACTAAAAGTTATTATCATATCTATAGCAGCATACCAGTATAGATACATAAAATGTTATTACTACAAGCTCCCCCTTCTCCTCAATATCAACAGGCTCTCCAGTCCTTGGATCAACCACCTCAACCAAAGCTAGCAACTCTATAAATATTCCACGATCTTTTTCTGTAAGCTCATCTGGTGGATAGTCGTAGTTTGCAAACGGATAGTATATATCCAACTCACGTGGAACCAGCTGGAGCCTGTATAACATGAGTTAGTCATACTCCTAATATGATTAATACTTTATATGATTGGTCTGTATTTTAGCTAGAGCAATACTGTGCTGCTGAGCTCTAATATTAATGGCGATGCCCGTTCAGATTTGGAATAGTGTAGATGAGAGGTTACTTAAAAAATTGGAAGCCTGTATACGTATTTTTGTCTATAGTGTATATCTCCAGACACCCTTTCCTCTATAGTTATAGATTATACTCTTGTACGCTGTTACATACTCTATTGAATACCCTATGCCCTCTCTCCCTATCCCTGACTCCTTTCTTCCTCCAAATGGATAGTACCCTACACCGTGTCTAGGCATGTCATTTATATATATAGCTCCAAACTCTAGAAGCCTAATGAGTTTTCTAATTTTTTCTATGTTGTATCCAAAGATGGATGCGTCAAGGCCGTATCTACGTCCATTTGCAAGCTCTATAGCCTCATCGAGCTGCTTAAAGGTTGTTATAAGGGATACCGGCGCAAAGACCTCATCTCTATAGAGTCTTAACCTCTTCATATTAGCGCCATCTAAAAACTCAATTAATGTCGGTTCAATATATGTTCTACCCAATCTTCTTCCCCCATACAGTATTCTACCACCTAGTTTAACAGCCTCACTAATGGCATCCATTGCAGTATCCGCTGCGGTCTCATCGATCAAGGGACCCACTACTGTTTTTTCATCCCTAGGATCGCCAACAATTACTTTTGAGAGTTGCACAATAAGTAGCTCCTTCAATTTTGTGTATATAGACTCCTCGGCAATAACAAGCTTTACTGCATCACATCTCTGGCCTGCATAGCTATATATACCTGCTGCTATGGCCTGTGCCGCAAACTCTAGATCAGCGTCATCTAGTACTATAGCAGGATCACCTCCACCGAGCTCCATGACGAACTGCTTTATCCCAGCTGAGGCTAGAATCTTTTTTCCTGTTTCACTACTTCCTGTAAAACTTATGACATGTATTCTACTATCCGATAACAGCCTATCAGCTCCACCGCCAGGAATTGTTATAACTGCAAATGAGTCCCTAGGTACACCAGCTTCTATAGCCAGTCTAGCAAATAGTATAACCGGTAGAGGGTCTGCTGAGGAGGGCTTAATGATGACTGCATTGCCAGCTACAATACTGTAGGCAAATTTTGAGACGGTGTCAAATAGCGGATAGTTGAATGGTATTACGGCTAGTACAACACCATATGGCTCCCTCTTAACAATAGCTTCCGTTTCGATAGTCGTTGGGTCCCAATCACCGGGTAGATAATCACCATATACTTTTCTAGCGTCTAGGTCAGCTCTTCTAAGTCTATCAATAGATGCATTTATTTCCCCAATAGCTTGAGCTCTAGTCTTTCCACTATTAATAACTAGAACCTCTACTAAGGAGTCTCTATGCTTCTCCATGAGGTCAGCCACCTTCTCTAGAATCTCAAGTCTCTTCCAACCAGGTACATCTCTAATACTCCACCTACCCGCACTATAGACCCTCTGTACTATAGCATCTACCTCACTCCATGAGAGTTTTGGCACCTTAGCGATAATACTTAGATCTATGGGTGATTTAACATCCATATACTCTTTGCCAGCGATCCACTCTCCAGCACCATAAACTTTAAAGTACTGTAGTCCATTCCTCACCTCAAATATATCCGTAAATAGATCATCCTTTAAGTTAAGGCTAACCACTCTACTCACCAGAATTATGAGAACCGATCAAAATTTTTTATAGTTCTGGTTATGAAAGACATTACATATTTTCAAGAGTCGTAAAGTACAGACCCTATAAAACTTCTTTTAATAAGTTACATCCTATACTATGTCATCTTAGCTCTACATATACCGTACTTTGTTAGAATTAAAACTAAATATTGTTGCAGAGGGGTTTAGCTCTGGTATAGGTTTATATTGGTTTCATCGCCTCATCTCTTTTCCTCTGCATCGGTCTTGGATCTGCATCGCCCTTGGAGGTGTTTAGGGCGACCCCGGGCACCCCACATCTTGAGTACCTCGGGGAGAGCCTTCATCGAGAGCATCACAGCGGCTCTCGAACCCCTCATCGAGATGTATCCACGTACCACTACGCATAGAGTATTTATAAGCGTTTCTATCAATATCAACCAATGCGAACAGATATGAAAACCAAAACAGTTGTACAAGGCTATAACGATACCTAATAATAAGCTGCTAAATGTTGGGAAGGGGTTGTAATACGGCCCTTATCGTAAATGGAGTACTAGTGGTATCGGTGAATTCTATTTGAAGATTGATAAAAATTGAATCTGAGTATAGCATTGACCCTTACTATGGTAATGATGCGCTGACTCTCTGTGGCAATATTAGAGGGCTTAGAATAGTTGAGGGCCTTTACCCTTCACCAGCAACTAGAGCTACACCTATGGCAGCACCTCTTTTCAAAGTCCTGTCAGTAATATAAACTACCTCTCCATCAATTACCACAACTATATATCTATAGCACCTCTCTACAACTCTTTTTATATTTTCTGAAAGCCCGTAGTGGTCAGGCATTGACACTGACTACCCCGAAGGAGCTCCATTTCAGGAATGGCGGCTTAGCAATAATGGAGCTATAACCAGTGCAACAGATACTAACAGCGGTAGTTTAGTTATTTTAAAGAGTTCTTCTCTTGGCTTAGGAAAGACAAAATACTCAACTAAATAAGCCTATGATATAGATCTGGAGTCCAGCTAGAATTTCAGAATATTTTGTAATTAGAAGAAAGAAGGCAAAAAGTGCTGGTAGAAAACCTAAAATAATAATTATTAACGAATCTACAGTGTGTCTAAAAATAGTAGGCCCACTATAAACTTTAAAAAATATAAAGGGATTACTATCAAAATTCAGCTGATAAAAACCGGTTCCTAAGACCATTTCAATAGAACAGACATAGGATACCGGATGAGTAATAAAGTCTAGACTTAATTCAGATGAATTAGTGAACCGAAAATTAACTACAGCTTAATTAAACCACCATCATACCTGTAGTAACCATTAATGTGGTGCTTAAATGTTTATCGCACCATGTTTTATGGTCTTTATGTGGCTGTCATTCTTCCCTCACTCTTAAACATTCAAAGACTAGTGGAATCTATTTCTATGTATAGCCGGGCTATTGTATTCAATTCACCTGCTATATAGTATTTACAGCCCTCTTAATCTATGATAATATAAGTGTTCAAGATTTTTCCTTATAGACTCTATAAATTCCTCTGTTGTAGCCACTAGACTTGGTTGTCCCTCCATTACCTTTGCAATATCTTGTGTAACTACCCTATCTACTTCTATAGTTTTTTTCACTGCCTCCTCCAGTGTATGGGCAAATTCTATAAGTTCACTCGAACCATCTAGCTCCCCTCTCCTCTTTAGGGCTCTACTCCATGCAAATATGATTGCTGTTGGATTTGTAGATGTCTTTTCCCCCTTTAGATATCTATAGTAGTGTCTTTGCACGGTCCCATGTGCAGCCTCCGACATATAATGAGCTTCTGGAGAGAGAAGCTCTGATGTCATCATGGCTAGGCTTCCAGAGTATGCGGCCGCTATCATATCTGACAGTACATCGCCATCATAATTTTTAGCTGCCCAAACAAACCCTCCCTCAGATCTAATAGCCCTAGCATACGCATCATCGATTAGGTAGTATTCGTACTTTAGCCCCTTCTCATTGAAAATCTCTTTGAATTCCCCCTCAAATACCTCCTGGAATACCTCTTTAAATCTAGCATCGTAGACCTTAGATATCGTCTCTTTGGCTGCAAACCAGACATCTAGGTTATTCATAAGGGCGTATTTAAATACCGCTCTTGCAAAACTCTCTATAGATCTATCAAGGTTATAGTATGCTTGAAGCACACCTGGTCCTGGAAACACCCCTATCTTAACCCTTATCTCCCTACCTAATCTAGATCTGTATACAATCTCCGCCTCTCCAATATCATCAAATCTTATACCGGTGCCAGAATATATATCTCCAAAGGCATGTCTAGCTACAACTATAGGCTTCTTCCAAAACCTTACAGCGGGAATAACACTTCTAATAACTATAGGGGCTCTAAATATTGTACCATCCAAAATCTCTCTAATTGTTGCATTAGGACTCCTCCACTCCCTTTTAAGACCATACTCTTTAACCCTTTCAGCATTAGGAGTAATGGTGGCACACTTTACACCAACACCTACCCTTTTAATAGCCTCTGCCGCCTCTATTGTAATCCTATCGTTGGTTTCATCCCTAATCTTTATGTGAAGATCGTAGTATTCAACCTTTAACTCAACAAAAGGCTCTATAAGTCTTTCCTTAACCCAGTGCCATACAATCCGAGCCATCTCATCACCATCAATCTCAACAATTGGTTTAATCATAGATACCCTCTCCATATCATTCACCAAGGACGCTATTCTCAGAGAGCTAGATATGGTAAGGGGTTTATATGCTGGATGTCTAAACATTGAAGTAGAAACTATAAGACATGATTTTGCTAGAAGGCTTTAGCCGTTAATTCGCTTTCTACTGATATATATCCGGTAGAGCCGGTCTACAACCCTACTATTAACGTATGCACCGTGCCCCCTAAGACCTCCGGAGAACTTAAATGGTATATGGAGTAGCTCGTGTATCAATACCTTTATCTGTTCATCTCTCCCGAGCTTAGAGAAATTCTCGTCCACAACCTCTATAGCATACATAGCCTCCTTTCCCAGTACATACCGCCATATTGATGGAAGAGCGTGTATCCTTGCCAATGCCTTTGTCTTAGAGCCGTAGCTTCTAACTACAACAACTCTGTCGATTAGTATATAGCTAAATACATCATCTAACGTAGTCACAATATCCTTTAATACATCATATATATTCCTATCAATTATGTACCTAAGCATGAACAGCACCAAGAGGGTTTTATATACTGATTATGCTTCAGTATATTTAGTGTTGCTAGGGGTGCATCTATATGGAAAGGTACATTATGGTTATAGACCAGGGAACTACTGGAACTAGAGTAGTCATAGTTTCATCTGATGGTCTGCCCGCTAAAGGAGGGTGGTGCTACCGTGAACACACACAAATATACCCTAGACCTGGTTGGGTTGAACACAATCCTCTAGAAATATGGGAAAAGACGAAACTCTGTATGGAGGAGATCCTTAGAAAAACCCGCATTAATCCAAGAGATATTTTAGCTATTGGTGTAACTAACCAGAGAGAGACAGTAGTCGTATGGAATCCCAAGACAGGCCTCCCCCTATATAATGCAATTGTCTGGCAGGATAGAAGAACAGCTAAGTATGTTGATCTATTGAAGGAGAGCTATATAGATACAATAAAGAGTAAGACAGGTTTAACACCAGATAGCTACTTCTCAAGTGTGAAGATATGGTGGCTTATAGATAATGTTGAAAAGGTTCGGGAACTTATTAAAAAGGGTGAGGCTGTATTTGGTACAATAGATTCGTGGCTCGTATGGAACTTGACTAGAGGTTCTAGAGATGTGCTAACTCTAGAAAAAATGGGAGCACATGTCACAGACTACTCAAATGCTTCAAGAACGATGCTCTTCAATATACATAAGCTTGAATGGGACAGCGAGCTTCTAGAGATACATGGAGGGATCCCAAGAGAATCCCTTCCTCTACCAAGACCATCAAGCGATAGGGAATTCTATGGATATATAGGGACTGAGGTAAGCGGCATCCTAAATGGTGTAGATATACCAGTTGCTGCGGCTATTGGCGATCAGCAAGCTGCCTTGTTTGGTCAAGTCGGATTCGATATAGGAGATGTTAAGTGTACCTATGGAACTGGTAACTTCATATTAATGAATACAGGAAGCAGCGCCATTAATTCAAAATATGGATTGCTTACAACAATCTACTACTCACTAGAACCTGGTAAAGCTCTATATGCTCTTGAGGGAAGCATATTTATAACAGGCGCTGCCATCCAGTGGTTAAGAGATGGTCTAAAGATTATAGAGGTTTCGGCTGAAGTAAATCCATTAGCTGAATCCACACCTGATACAGGTGGAATATATTTTGTACCTGCATTTGTTGGACTCGGTGCCCCATACTGGGACCAGTATGCTCGAGGACTTATCATAGGAATTACAAGAGGTACAGAGAGAAGGCATATTGCTAGAGCAACGCTAGAAGCCATAGCATATCTAACAAGAGATGTTGTAGAGGCCATGAAAGCGGATGTAGGAGAGGAGATAAAGGTTCTAAAAGCTGATGGTGGTGCATCGAAGAGTGATTTTCTCCTACAGTTTCAAGCAGATATTCTTGGAATAAAGGTTGTTAGACCTGCAATTCCAGAAACAACATCGCTTGGAATAGCATATCTTACTGGGATTGCAGCTGGTGTATGGAGAAGCTTAGACGAAATTAGAGGTATTTGGAGAATTGATAGGGAATTCGTGCCCGGGATGGATCCTGCAACCAGAGAGAGGCTGTATAGTGGATGGAAGGCAGCTGTTAAGAGGGCTATTGGATGGGCAAGGGAGGTTCCTTGGGCATACGGATATGAGTAGTACTGCAACTAGGTAGATTTAATTTGAAGAAGTTTAAGGTTGCTATAATCGGTGCCGGAATTGTTGGAGTAGCTGTAGCACGAGTACTGAGTATGTATGAGAACTTCGATATTTCTATTGTCGAGATGGAACCCGATGTTGGATGGGGTGTCAGTAAGGCAAACACGTCCATCATACATCCATGTCACGAAGAGGATCCGGATAGATATCCTCTAAGAGCAAGGCTGTGTAGGGAGGGAAACTCTATATGGAGAAGCTGGGTAAAGGAACTGGACATACCAGCTAAATGGCCAGGAGAGCTAATGGTATTCTATAGTAGTGAAGAGGAGAGGGAGGTGAGGAAATACATATGGTTTGCAGCTAGAAATAGTGTTCCTGGAATACGGATTATATATAGGGATGAACTTCCTAGCTATGAGCCAAATATAAGTCCAGAGGCAGAGGGAGCACTATATGCACCAACAGCTGGAACCATTTCACCATTCGAAGCGGTAATAGCCATTGCGGAGAATGCTACTGAGAATGGAGCTAGACTTTTTGCAGATACAAAGGTACTAAACATTAAGGTCGAGAATTACAGTATAGCTGGTGTGGAGACGAATAGAGGTTTTATTAATGCTGATATTGTCATTAATGCTGCTGGTCTATATGCTGATCATATATCACACTTAGCTGGTGTTGCACTTGACTTTTTTATAAAACCTAGAAGGGGTGAGTACATAGTCTTCGATGAAGATATTGATGTAAAGCCTACGAAAATTTTACATACAGTGCCGACATCTATAACTAAGGGGGTATATGCTATAACAACCGTCCACGGCAATCTTATGATAGGACCTACTGCCGAGGATTTGTCCACAGATGTTAGGGAAGATAGAGCAACAACAGAAAGTGGCTTTACCTACCTACTTTCAGAGGGTAGAAGACTATTAAAGAAGCTACCACCCTTATCAAAGATTATAAGAAGGTTTGCAGGCCTTAGACCTGAACCGCCATATGGCAATTGGCTCATAGACGTCTATACTGATCCGTGGGGTTTTATCAATGTTGCTGGAATTAGATCTCCTGGCTTAACAGCAGCTCCTGCTATAGCTAGATATGTTTTAGAGCTACTTGTAGAGAAATATGATGTAAATCTTGTTGAGAAAAGTGGCTGGATTCGTTATAGAAAGGGTATAGAGAGTATCAGAAACCTTAGTATAGAAAGGTTGGATAACCTAATAAAGGTAGATCCAAGCTATGGTAGAATAGTGTGTAATTGTAAAGCTGTTTCAGAGGCTGAGATAGTAAAAGCTGCTGACAATATAGTGAAGATAGGAGCTAAACCTACTATAGACGGTATTAAATTTAGAACTACGGCAGGTTTTGGAAAATGTCAAGGATCATTCTGCAGATGGAGGATAGCCCTACTACTATCACATAAACTTGGCATACCACTACATAGTGTTATTGTCAAGAGAAGCGCATACGGCTTAGGGGATATAAAGTTTCTATTAAGTAGAAATCAGAGTGAGGTAGAACGTTCTTGATTGAGGAGAAGAAAGAGGTTGTTGTTATAGGTGCAGGTCCTGCTGGAATAGCAGCTGCTATTAGGGCAAGGCAGCTTGGTCTTGAAACGATTCTTATAGAAAGTAGGGATGTTTTGGGTGGTATACCTCTTCAGTGCATACATCCAGGGTTTGGAATACATTACTTTGGAGAGGATTTAACGGGGGGTGAGTTCATCCAAAGGCTAATCGATAAAATGCATGGAATTGGCGTTAACTATATTTTAAATGCATATGTTCATTCAATAGAGATAGATTCCTATATAGAGAAAATGGTTAACGTAGTAACACCAAATGGGGTACACAAGATTTGTACAAAGACAATAATATATGCAGCTGGTGCTCGAGAGAGACATCTATTCGAACTCAATATATTTGGTGAGCGTCCAGATGGTATCTACACAGCAGGTGAAGCGCAAACAATCATGGATCTCTATGGGGTATTGCCTGGAGAAAATATAGTTGTCATTGGCTCAGGTGACGTCGGTCTTATAATGGCAAGAAGATTTGCCTTAGAAGGCGCTAATGTTAGAGCTGTCATAGAGATCATGCCATACCCTGGAGGCCTTATGAGAAATATTGTACAGTGTTTAAGAGATTTCAACATTCCTCTATATCTAGGCCATGCAGTAACAGAGATTATTGGAGGTAGAAGGGTTGAAGCCGTAAGAGTGGCTAAGGTAGATGAAGATATGAGACCCATCAAATCCACCGAGTTTGAAATACCGTGTGATACCATAGTAATAGCAGCTGGATTAACACCAAATATAGATCTCCTTGAAAAAATAGGTATCGCAATCGACTATAGGACAAAGGGTCCTATCGTAAATGAATTATTTGAAACAAGCATTCCAGGGCTATTCGTAGCTGGAAATGCTCTTGTTATAAATGATCTTGTGGATTATGCTGCTGAACAGGGAGAGGTAGCTGCTGAGGGGGCTAAAATATTCGTTGAAAATGATGGTATTCCTACAAAGAGTTGGAAAAGGATTGAACCTGGTAGAAATGTAAGATTTGCTATACCACATTATATCAGTGGAGAGAGAGATGTGATGTTATATGCAAGGGTTCAGAAACCTGAAAACGATGTATACATATCTATTGCAAATCTTAAGATTAAAATGCATAATGTGAGACCAGCAGAAATGATTAGGGTGAAAATCTCTACGAAAATCATTGCAGAGAGCCGCAACACTGTAATACCAGTTGAGGTTATACCACATGAATTCTGAAGAAAAAGAATTGATTTGCATTATCTGTCCAGTAGGATGCTCCATAAAAGTAAATAAAACTATGGATAATATTAGCGTCAAAGGAGCTTTGTGCAATAGAGGTATTGAGTACGCAAGACAGGAAATACTAGACCCTAGAAGAATTGTCATGACGGTTATAAGAGTTAAAAATGGTAACTTACCAGTGGTCTCTGTAAAGACAAGTATCCCTATACCAAAGAAATGCATTGATAAGGTATTGAAACTAACAGCCTTAATCGAGGTTGAGGCACCTATAGAAATCGGACAAGCTATTGCTAAAGATATATGTGGAGCAGATCTGATTGCTACCAGGAGAATCGAAGTAAAAATTTCCAAACTATAGATATACCATATAGTGTTCACATATATGGAAAACAGCACAATATACTTTAAAATTTTTAGAAAACAATTCTATGTAAAGTTGAGGTTCTGTGCTACAAGGATAGATAAGATTTAAATATCCGATGCGTATGAGAAATGCTGGTATTAGCAGGGGGAATACAAATGAGTAGAGGTATCAGGTTTTCCCCAATCGTTGTAGATGGTCTAGATACTGTTTTCTATTGCTGGTGTAGAATAAAGAGTTCAATGGTAGATTTTGAAGAGAGTTTTCGCGTCTGCAAGCCCCAAGACTTTTGGCTGTTTACTAATGAGGAGAAGAGGTATACGGAATTTGTATCTAGATACGTTAAGCCTGCTAAATATATTACGGTATCTTTGAGGTCTAGAGAATTATTTAGATGGGGTGTTTTTGAAGTTAGAGCTAAGCTTCCGAGGGTTTCAGGTGGACCTATGCTTTGGTTCGGCTTTGAACTTGATGATCTTTTTGGAGGTGGTGTAATTCATTTTATGTGGCATTGTGATAGAGGTGTTTTGAAAGCTTTTGCCGGTAATTTTATTTCGAGAGTTGAAATGAATTTGACAAGATATCTACCTAATGATATAAGCAGTAATTATCATTTCTATAAAATTGTGCATAGAGAGGGTTTGGCTCTATGGTATATAGATGAAAAACTTAGAGCCATGGCAATTTTAGGTACAGGAAGTACGAGAGAGTCAACAATACTATATAATGGAAATCCGTATACAATAGGATTCACAAAAGATGTTCCATCATCAATGTTACCAATTCTCCTAGATATAGATGGAGGTGACATAGAGAAGTCCTTTGAATGGCCAGACATACATCCATGGGATTTAAGGGTATCCGAAGGAAACCCGAGAACCACATTGTACTTGGATTTATTCGTAGATCACAGCGATACTACATTAAGAAACCATCATGTCGAGAAGGAAATAGTTTCAGCACCATTTCCTGGAACATTGGAGCAAAAAGAGATTCTATTTGCTGCAGAGGATGGGGGTCTCTTGATAATCGAGAATTTTGCTAATAATCAATGGTTTGAATACGAAACAGTTAGAATAGAAGGAAAGAAGCTGTACAGCATTCCTATAAGAGACAAAGGTATTATGAATAGAATAGTATTCAAATCAAGTGTTCCAACAAAAATTATAGAATCACAGGCAATATTACAGTAAAAGAACTGCCTACTAAACTCGTAACAATTACATTGATCTTTAGAGATCAAAAGTATTTTATAAATGGATAGCGCTGTCTCTAAGACCGTTTAGGTTCTGATGCCTCCTCTACAATTCCTGCATTATGTTTTTAAAAAAAAATATTTATTCTCTACAAATTTTGGAGATCTACCCTTACGAATTCGTAGTGCGGTTCCAGCTGATACCAATAAGCAACACTACTATAGTCTGCTAAAACCTCATCCCATTCTCCATGGTGTATCCTTACAATAAGTTCCTTTTCAAATGGTATAGGATCTGGAATATGAAATCTATATGCAACTATTTTAAAATTCTCTGAATCCTTTATTAAGAGTCCGTGGAATGGTGCGTTGAACGTCCCCTTTATGAAATACCATCCACTTAGAAAGTAATCCTCTGTACCTGTTGATCCATATGCTAGCTCTCCATCTGAAATTATTTCCATGTTACCTTCTAGAAAACCTAGACCTCCAAATACCTTATGTTTTTCATGTCCTTCCATAGCAAGTAGTGTGCCCACGTAGTGACCTCTGCCCCTTGCTATAAGTATTGTATATGGTTCACCTAGTTTTGTATACTTTTCTCTACGCCAAATAGCATGGAATCTTGCCATATTATCAGTATCTTCGGTAGTTGTATAGCCAATCATATAGTATAAGAGATCGATATCTATATCGCTCATATTAGCGAGTTTAATTAAGGCTCGATTGAATGGCATTGGAAAATAGGTATAATAGCCACCACTTGTAGAACCTATTGGAAGAGACCAGAAGTGTATGTATTTACCTAAACCTATGGGAATGTTTTGCCCAAGATGGGTATATTCCCCCATGTTGCCTGCCGAACCAAAGAAGTCCCCTACAGGTACTTCGACACTTGGACTGGTCTCGCCATCCCAGTAGATTCTAAGTATTGCTCTTCTCAGTATATTTTTATCACGTGAACCAATTGTCATCCATAGACTTACAATCATCCCTGGTCCTTCAATTTCAGCTATGGTATATTCGCTCTTTGCTGAAACGGTATAGAAATCCTGATGCTTTTCACCAACCTTATGTGTACTGGATACATATCTCATTCTAGTTTTTTTCAATCTGGGAAGCTCTAAGAGCACGATAGTTCAACCCAGAGCTTTTTTGTACAGAGAATAAATATAAGTATGGTCTCCTGTTGATAATATGCAACTAAGTGATGTAGATTGGATTGGTTAAGGCGAGTAGCTCTATGATAGTGTTAGGTTCTAGGGAATACGGATCTTTATAGCGTCCTACTTCCACCCTAATGAATTTAGTGCCGTCATCTACATTAATTGTATCTACGAATCTGGATAATTTACCCCTAATATTGTATACCTTAATAACCTCCCTAGACGTGATAATCCTTAGAACAGCTTCATTTACGTACTTGTCTATAATATCTCTAGTCACCTCTACATCTATTGAAATCTTAAGCTGTTTTCTAGCATTTTCTATCCTATCTCCAATATAGTATCGTTTATCACCTTGGTATACACCCATATCCACCTTCGGCCCTTCAGGTCCTCTCGATATAAATGCCCTTCCCCTTCTGATGCCCTCGAGCATACTCTCCATCGTTAACTCATTAACATAGATCCATGTTGTAGGATTGGCGAGTTCCACATCGCTTCCGCCATGGTAATCGCTTCCTCCGATAATCGGTATAGTCATCCCTTTAGCAAGTAGGTTATGCCACCAATTAAGAGCGTAAGCATTCCAGGTCACTGGCGTTGGACCGTTCCATACTTCAATAGAATCAAATCCTATCAACTCTTTATACTTAAAATCACATCCAATACAGTTAACATCAAAATTGAATGGGTGGTTTAGAGAGGCCAGTAAGCCCTCTCTATGTATCTCGTCAATGAGACTCTTAAAGTCACTAATATCCTTCCTTCTAAAATCAAACCACCTCCTGCCCCATGTATTTATATGTCCATAATATGTCGAGATTTCAACCCCTGGTATCACCAATATCTCTGGACACTTCGCTGTTTCTATTTCGGTTATTTGACTGATGGTATTATGGTCGGTTATAGCGATATAATCTAGACCTAGTTTTATGGCCTTGAGAATTAAGCTACATACACCATCCTTACCATCGCTATGGATGGTGTGCACATGGAGATCCCCCTTAATCCATCTACCATTTGCAGTACGCCTCGCTTCCTCCCTGCATACACATGTTTCTCCACTTGAAGTTCTACTTCTATGCTTGGACATCCTAATAACAATTCTATATTTACATCCACAATCTGTAATCTTAGCCAGACCTAGTACCACCGTCCAAGTGCCTGGATACATTTCCCCAGCTATGTAGCCCGGTGTAGCTGAAGTATCATCTATATGAATTTTTGTTTTAGATGATCCGCTCCAGCCCCTAAATAAATTTCTAGCATCGAAAATGCCTATATCTAGAATGCAGCCATCTTCCTTATTAAAGTTGTACTCGAGCTCTATATTATTATAGCCTTCAGGTAGGTTGAAGTTTATATACGTATAGTCTGATTCTTCCTTATTGCTGGGATAGAGAATACCATTGAACTCTTTTATAGTGTATTCCTCCAATTACCCCACCAAAGGCGCACAGATGTAATCTTTCAAAATTATGGCCGAAGTAAAAAACTTTCCACATTAATAACCGCTACAGTTGCAGGAAATTGTTTAAATTTCATCTAGCAACTAATAATTAAAAACTTAAATATCCTCCTCCAGCAAGCAATTTATTAATGGGTGCTAAAATGCTACCTCGTATAGCACTACAACTGTACTCCCTAAGATACGAACTCCAGGAAGATTTTGAAAATGTACTTGAAAAGATAGCGAGTATAGGATTTGAAGGTGTCGAATTTGCTGGTTTTTATGGTAAAGAGCCTGATAAACTAAGAGAATTACTATATAGACTCGGTTTAGATGTAGCAGGTGCCCACATTCCTATCAACGCTTTTATTGAATCAGAGATAGAGAAAACGATAACCTTTAATCAATCCCTTGGGAATAGATTTCTCATTATACCTGGTCTTCCTGAAGAACTAAGGAGAACAAAAGATGACTGGGTAAAATTTTCAGAGACTCTGAATAGCATTTCTAAGAAGCTTGCATGCTATAAAATGAATGTAGGTTATCATAATCACAGGATAGAATTTACCGTAATTGAAGGTGAAAGACCGTGGGACATAGTATTTAGTAGAACATCCAAAGAGATTATCATGCAGCTTGACATAGGGCATGCCCTTGCTGCACAGCTTAGCGATGATGAGATCATAGACCTTATTAAAAGGTACAGAGGAAGGGCTGTAACCGTTCATGCCAAGGAGTACTCAAAGAAAAAAGCAGAAATGTTTAAAGATATCCATAAGGGGTACGAAGTGGTTATCGGTGAAGGAGAAACTAAATGGATAGAAATACTAAAGGCTTTGAGAGACTATGGCAAAACCGAGTGGATTATAATTGAACAAGAAACATATCCCTATAAACCACCTATAGAATCCGTAAAAAGATCATTTCAATTTCTAAGCGATATACTGACAACATTATAGAGTACTACTCTTTACAACACTATCAAAAATTTTTATGGTTAATTAGACTGTTAATCAGAAAGTGGTACATTATTAATTCATCTAGGGCACCACAATTTGTTAGTATTAAACAATAGAGAGGATACGACACAATTATTAGGCTCGTAAAAGTTTTTAGTTTAACTCACTATAAAGTTGTTTGGCGGTATTTGCATGAGGTTCAAAGTTGAGGGTATATTAACAGCACTACTAACACCATTGACAAAAGATGGTGATCTATGTGTAAAGTGTATTGAGTCTATGATAGAGTTCCAAGTAAAAAATGGCGTTGCAGCTTTGTTTTTAACAGGTACATATGGAGAGGGCGTCATACTTTCTAATACTATTAGACAGAAGGTCTATAGATATGCTCTTGAATACTCACCTAGCAGTCTCTCCCTTCTTCCGCATGTTGGCGGAGCTGATCTAGAATCCGTGGCTTTCTTAGCTAAAAGTGTTAGGGATCTCGGCTATAAGGTTGTTAGCATTGTTGGTCCTATATATCATAAACCTACCAAGAGGGGTTTAGTAGAATTTTTTAACTATGTAGCATCTAAAGCTGATGTTGATATAGTGATATACAATAATAAAGGTAGACAGGGCTATAATATATCACCAGACGATTTTGAATACATAGCTAGAGAGGTACCCGCTGTTATAGGCGTAAAGGATACAAGCTATGATATTGAACAGATGATCGAGTATGTTAAAAGATTTAAAACAAGCTATTTTATAGGAGGAGCTGGTGACAACCTCCTATATGTTACCTTTGCTATAGGTATGCATGCACATATATGTGGAATATCAAACGCATTTCCAGAAATTGCCATAGAATTGTATAAAGCTATGAGAAACGGGGATCATACTAAGGCTCTGAATCTACAGTACAAGATTACCAGGATTAGAAAAATATTGACAAAATTCAATCTCGAGACTCAAGAATTGCTAAGAGAGATACTAAGGTTTAGGGGCTTGGATCCAGGATACCCCCCTATCCAAATGCGTGAAGGTCTAAGCAGTGAACAGATCACAGAGCTTAGAAAGTCCCTTGAACCAATTGCTGGAGAGTATTTTGTAGGGTGATTTAAAATGGGTATAAGAATAGGTATTGTAAATTCAAAGTCTTTTGGCGTATATACTAATGCCATAGATAGGCTGGCAAAGGTAGGTGAAGTTATAAAGATTGATGTTCCTAAGAATACGAGGGGTATAGAACTTGCTGAGAAACTAAGAGGCATACACTTCATTATAGCAAGTGTCACACCGCTATATGATAGAGAATTCTTTGAAAATAATGATGATGTTGTTATGATTGTAAGGCATGGTATAGGCTATGATAATATTGACGTCAAGGCCGCTGAAGAACACGGTGTTATAGTTGCTAGGGTGCCTGGATGGAGAGAAAGAGAAGCAGTAGCCGAACTCACCATAGCATTAATGCTGGCTGCTCTTAGAAAGGTTGTCGAGGCTTCTAATAGTGTAAAGAGTGGAAGATGGCATGAAAGAGCAAAGTATGTGGGTAGGGAGCTGCCGAGCCTAACTGTAGGTATTATAGGATTTGGCAATATTGGATCTAGAGTTGCTGGAATTCTTGTAAATGGCTTTAATGCAAAAGTTGTTGTGTACGATCCGTATGTTTCTAGAGCATATGTAGAGAGACTTGGATGCTTATATGTGGAAAAGCTTGATGATCTGCTAGGACAAAGTGATATAATAACCCTTCACACTATACTAACCGAGGAAACTAAGTACATGATTAATAGAGAAGCGTTTGAAAAGATGAAAGACGGTGTGATAATAGTTAATACGGCTCGAGGAGAACTTATAGATACCTCAGCCCTTATTGAGTACATCGAAAAGGGAAAGGTAGCAGCTGCCGCACTTGATGTTGTCGAGGGCGAGCCTATAGATGAAAAACATCAATTACTAAAATATTCGAACGTCATTATAACACCTCATATAGGGGCATACACATACGAATCCCTCATAGGAATGGATGAGGCCGTTGTTGAAGCCATTGAATGCTATATAAATAATAAACCTATTGATGGAATTGTCGTCATGCCTAGAAGAAGAAGAGTATTGAAAATATAACACCAAAAGAATGGTGATCATTAGGAATACTTTACGACACTTTTAATTCTATGTTCTCTATATAAGAATAGCCCCTGCTGGAGCCCCCAACTCTAATCCACATCGATATAGACTACAGAATGCCAATAGATATCCATAATTAGAAATATTCTTTAGATGTGGTAGGCTTAGTAGTTTACGACTTTCTATTGCCAACTAACTCTTCTATAAAACTCTTAAGCCTTTCAATACCCTCAATAATAGCATTTTCGCTTAGTGCAAAGCTTATTCTAATAAATTCTGCTCCAGCCTTTTCGGGAAATACCGAACCTGGTAGTACAACCACGTGTTTTTTCTCAATAAGTTTTTCTACAAACTGTTCTGAAGACATGTTTGCAGTTTTTAGCACACTGCCTATATATGGAAAGAGATAGAATGCTCCTTTGCATGGCCACACCTCAATATCTTTGATCTCTCTCAATTTCTCTACTGCTATATTTCTCCGCCTCTCAAAAAGCTTTATCATATTCTCAACAGGATCCCATGATCCTTTTAAAGCTGCTACACCTGCCTTTTGTACAAAGGAGGTTGCACATGACCATATGTTTACTGCTAATCTGGTTATTTTGGATGCTACCTCACCTCTAGTTACAAGATATCCAAGCCTCCATCCGGTCATTGAAAAGGTCTTTGAAAATCCATTTACATAAAGTATGTGGTCTCTCCAATCAGTGAAGCTTATGAACGACTTTAGCCTGTTCCCATCATAGAGAAAGTTATCATATATTTCATCAGCTAAAATTAGAAGACCGTGTTCTATAGCAATCCTATATATTTCTTCAATCTGCTTCGAATCGAAAACCGCTCCTGTAGGGTTATGGGGATTGTTTATAACAATCATTTTCGTTTTAGATGTTATAGCATTTTCTATAGCATTAAGATCTATTTCGAATCCTCCATCCCCTCCAAGCCATTTCAACGGTACATACACAGGTTTTGCCCCAAGAAATCTGACTATCTCCGGATATGCTGGAAAGGATGGTTCGGGAATAATAACCTCGTCGCCAGGCTCTATATAAGATGCAATAGCTAGAAAGATGGCAGGCTTGGCACCCGGTGTAACTATAACTTCATCAGCTCTAACATCAGCTCTATATTTGCTATTTAAATACTCCGCTATAGCTATCCTCAGCTCTGGTATTCCCGGGGTTTCTGTATAGCCTGTGAAACCACTATCAAGAGCTTTTTTAGCTTCATTAACAATATGTTGAAATGTGGGGATATCTGGTTGTCCTACGCCAAAGTTTATTACCTTAAAACCGGCTCTAACCATCTCCCTTGCCTTAGCTATATATCGAAACCCTGCTTCACCACGAAGTGAGGTAATGACATCTTTAAACATCTTTATTGTTGGCGGTATCATAAAGCCGTACCTATTACATTAATGTCTATTAGATCAAGAATAAAAAGGTTTCTAGATTATTAAGTATAAGTACAGCTAGGTGGGGAATAGATGGTATGGAATATCGGAATAGTGGGTTTTGGAAGGATGGGTAAAGCTATAGCCATGGGACTTATAAATAGCGGTATGAACCCTTCCACTATTGCTGTATATGATAAGGAGGCTAGCACCCTCCAACACGCTAAAACACTAGGTCTAAAAATAACTTCGAGTAACACCGAGACTATTCTAAATAGCGATATAGTTATATTGGCTGTAAAGCCTAACGATATAATAAAGGTTGTCAATGAGGTTTCCTCTGTAGCAGAAAATAGAATTGTAGTCTCTATAGCAGCTCTAGTTCCCTACAAAACAATCAAAAGCTATTTACCCAAATCATATGTATATAGAGCTATGCCAAATATTGCCGTAGAAGTTAATAGTGGTTTTATAGCACTAACCCCCCATGGCGAAAAAGATGCGGAGGTTGAACGATTGTTTAGATTTTTAGGCGATGTCGTATGGGTTGATGAGGAGGTGCTAGACATACTTACACTCATATCTGCATCGACTCCAGCCCTACTAGCTGAAATAGCCGATACATTTATATTGGCATCACTAAAATCAGGTGTACCCTATTCAATTGCTAAAAAGGTCGTCTCTTCACTATTCAAGGGCGTTGGTGAACTACTTAATCACAAGCCCTTAAGCGATATAAGAGATAGTGTTATAACCCCTAGAGGAGTTACTATAAAACTAATAGAAAAATTCTATATCCATAATGCAAAATCAAAATTACTAGAGACATTATCGATTGCCATCGAAGAATATCTATCCATGCTAGATGAAGTTAGAGATAAATATAAATAGCTCTCATTACTATAACAGTATTGCCCCCTGGTTATAGAGTTGCGGTGTGAAAATGCCTGTCATGTATAGATGTTCAAATTGTGGAAAACTACTTTACTACTATATAACAGGTCTTAATGATGATTCAACGGGAATGAGATCTGTTAATGATATTGTCAACCTTTATATAGGCATGTGCCCCCACTGTGGGAAACCTCTATTAAAGGATAAACTCTACATCAATAGCATTGATATAAAGGCCGTTGAGCAAATCGTAGAAAAAAGAAAAAACGTAAAAAAGATATAAAGTAGGAAGCTATATAATGAGCTCCTCTTATAAAGCTTAACTATCCAACATGCTACAGAGTACATTGTTATTTATTATTATAGAATACATATTCGTAAAGCAACCAAAACTATTAACTGGATTTTTAATGCTAAACCTACTCAAGATGATGAGTGGGACCCTCTATGATTGATGAAGATGGTTAGAGATTCTGATCATCAAACATCCTTGAGACCTATCTGCACATCCGATTGAAGGTCGTTACTAATGGTCCAAAACATCATTTGTGAAACATTTAATACGGGCTCGATTATAATATACAAAGGATGTCGTGTTAATTACACTAACACTAGTTGTGTAGTTTGACTTTGCACTTTCTTTATAACATTTCCTAAACCTATATACGAAAGAATCCAAGCTGTTAATGTAAGAATTGCAGTAGCAATGGCAATAAATATCCCTATAAGTGGTAAGGCTGCCATCAGACCCATGATGATTAGTAGTATAAAGAGTATGGCTGCTATTAAAAGTGGTACTTCATTGAATACACTATGGAATCTAAGGAAGAGTAATATTAGTCCAATATTTCCAACAAGCCATAGAAGACCTCCTATCAATATTATTGCTAGACCTCCAAATAATGGTGCTAGAAATCTTAGAAAATCCATAGGATTTGAAAATGTTCCTCTACCACCTATTGTGGGAAGTAATGTTATAGCTAGCACAATCATTATTCCAATTCCAAATATGATAAGTATTAAACCTCCTATATAACCAATCTTCATGAGTGTTGAAGGTGTTGAAAAGTCCTCTCTCCACTTCTTTAGTTTATTTGACCCAGGAATAAATTTTATATAGATTGCGTATACTGTAAGGATTAGAGAAACTATACCGAATACTCCCATAATTGCAGCCACCGTAATTAACGAGCCTAGAATATCTAACGATTTTAGTAGATCTATGGAAGGTGCTGCCCTACGCATTACCGTGCCGAGCGGTAGTACTGATAAATATGGAAACACAAATACGATGATCAACACCGTTGCCGTTAGTGATAACCCATTTGCTATTATCATAGCCAACGATCCTTTTCTGAAATCCTCAATACCTTTTAGGGCGAGATTTCTAATGTTTTCACTAATGCTCAACTACATCTACCCACAGTACACATATTTCCAAACAATTATAAGTGTTTCAGAACGATATTAAAACTCAGTAGATATAGAACTTAGATTAGAATATATTTACAACTAACCCTCTTCTCTAAATTCAACATAAAACCTAAATAAATAAACCTTTCATCTCTACTCTTTACGTAAAGATCTCAGTGTAAAGCTTAATTATCTTTGCTAAGTGATAGTGAGCAAGGGTGGCGGTATGTCGATAATGGATAGGGATATTGAGAGTGCCGTAGATACCATTACAAAATGTATTGATGAGAATAAGCTTGAAGAAGCTGCTAAGCTATTCGACGCTCTCGATCCTCCTAGAGCCATGGATGTTATTCTAAGGCTTGATAGTGACGAAAGGATGAAGCTATTTACGGCAGCTGATCTCAATAACCTGCTCGAGGTTCTAGCCCGTTTACCTGATGAAATTATATATGAGATTGCTTCTGTTAAAGGGGTCGATGACATGGCTAAGACGATAGTAAAGCTACCCATTGATGAGATTGCCGATGTTCTTTTCAAACTTCCTTCGAAAATGAGGATTGAGATTCTAAGAGTTCTACCAAGCGAGCTTTCATCAGAGGTTGTAAAGGTTATGAAATTTCCTCCCGAGAGTGTCGGAGGTATAATGACTACCCAAATACCTGTTTTTGAAGAGAATGTCACCGTAGGTGAGGCACTCGATACCTATATACATAGGACTAAGCTTGGTCTCTACGATAAACATAACTACATATATGTTATTGATAGAAATGGAAAACTTGTTGGTCACATCGACACAAAGGTTCTCTTAACTAAACCAAGGAATTTGAAGCTAGGTAATTGTATAGAGAAAGTACGGGTAACTGTAGACCCTTTTAGTGATCGTGAAGAAGCCTCTAAAATAGCTGTAACCTATGATCTTATAGAGGTTCCTGTTGTAGATATGGATGGTAGATTTCTAGGGATTGTATCGCTGGACGATCTTCTAGATGTTATGGTCAGCGAGTATTCTGAAGATCTATTAAAGTACGGAGGTTTTATAGAGACTATAAAAAGCAGCTATATAGCTACAAATCCACTTAAACTTGCTTTAAGAAGAGTTCCTACATTAGTATATCTCTATCTCATAAATATAATCACAGGTGGAATTACGGCCATATTCGAAGATGTTATACAGAGAACGGCCATACTTGCTGCCTTCATGCCTATGCTAGCCGACAATTCAGGTAATATAGGTTCACAAGCTTCCGCATTAATTTTAAGAGGCCTCGTCACAGGCGAAATTAGGCTATCTAAGAGTGACATAGTGAAAATATTAGTGAAGGAATTTGCAACAACAACAATTATGCTTATACTTTTAGCACCTCTATCATTCATCATAGGATTCGTCATACCCTATACAACAAAATGGGATCTGGAATACGCTTTAGGGATAGCATCTGTTGTCACCATAGCTCTAGCTGTCTCATGTTACGTCGCTGATATAGTTGGATCACTACTTCCAATACTATTAGCTAGGATACGAATAGATCCCGCAACAGCATCAGCACCCGTTGTAACAAGTATAGGTGATATAATTACAGTATCAGTCTACTTCACCGTAGCTTCCCTATTATTTAGACTATAAACATATCAACCCTTCACTAGTACGGAATGCCAAACCATTGAAAACAACAGAAAGCTGTTCAACAGGTAATGCAATAGGGATATATTCACTTCACTACAGTACAATAGTTCCTTCACATGTATTTTATCAATCGAATTGAAATTGATACCTATCCAAATCCGTTATAAACATACTAGAAGACATATAAAATTAGCTACTATAATCCTAATGTACATAACTTATTGCCTAATATAGTGAACACTATGGTAGTTGTAGTTATATTGGCGGGGGGTATGTCAACCAGATTTTTAGCGGGTGACAAGCTACTTTATCCAATTAAAGGAAAACCTATGATCAAGTATGTGATAGACTCTATATCGAGATGCAAACATATAACGAAGGTCGTAGCTATCTCTTCACAGTCAAATATAAATAGTGTTAATGAGTACGTAGAAACATTACAGGATCCATTTCAAATTGGTCCCTTAGGAGCTGTATACATAGCTTTAAAGACGTTCAGTGAGGCTCTTATTATAGGAGGAGACATGCCTTATATAGACTGTACGTGTCTAGATATCATATTAGAGCACTGTAAAAACAGTAGAAACATCTTTGCATGCATGCCCCAATACGACGACTATCTAGAACCACTCTTATCACTATACAGAAGATCTATGCTAGATGCAATAGAATATGGTATAGCGAACGGAATACTGAGTTTACAGAAGCTTATAAAGGTGCTAAAAATACCCATCAAGACTATTAGTATCTATAACTTACATATATTAAAGAAATGTCTCACTAACGTGAATTCTATTGATGATATACGTTACTGTGATCTTCATCAGATACTAACCTAGTGAATTGTAGCAATCGAATAGTAAATTAATTGTATTAATTACTCTTGCATCGAGTAGACGGTGAGCCTTACATTTTCATCTCTATTTATCTGACTAAATTTCTTTAAAGCTTCCTCACCAAGAAGCCTTAAATTGCTACTCCATACTACTAACGATGGAGTGAATTCTTTCCTATCTAGATCTACGGCTATACTGAACATCCAATCTCCACTAAGTAATAAAACGACGTACTTTCCATTTCTATATTTAGAATATAGATAATCAATTAATTCAAGTACGTCTCCTAATTCGCCTAGTTTAATTATCTTTCTCTCGACTATAGGGTATTTTATTGCTGCCGAAATTGCTGTCACCTCAGCAAATCCATCAAGAAAAGATTCGAATGCTCTACTCATTTTAAATATTTGATGAGCTGTATTGCTGCTGCCCTTCTTTTGTGTCTCGTATAATCTAATACCTCTTTTAATCGCATCCAAAATCGATGAACATAGATGACTGTATTCCTTATTAATACACTCAAGATACCATTCACTACCCTTCGGATGGAGCCTTGCAAATGCTTCTAGAAACCCTTCATCTGTTAGAATTCCAAAAACGAATACATTGCTTCCAACCATGTATATCTTTACATTGTATTTCATTTCAAATTTCTTTATAAAGCCTTTTTTAGTACTAATTACAATGATGCCGTCTGCATTATTTATGGGAAACCCTAGTCTAGCAAATAGTTCATACATTTCGTCTACTGTAGTTATCGGCAGTATACAAGTGTGCACTTTTACCATTGACATATCTAACGACCATCTCATCTGCATCAGTATTCTTCTTCCTATACTATTGTTTTATTGCTTAACTGACTAATAAATACTCATCTTATATATTCTCTCCGCACCATATTTAGTAGTAAAGAGTTTTTACATATCGGATAGTTACGTCAGACCATACATTTCTGTCTTTTACACTCAAGTTTTCCCATCGATAAAGTATCGAATTGATATTTCATTGAAGATCGTATAGCTATTGCCATAAAGATAGCCTGCGAGAGATAAAGCACATACCTTTCATCCTTGACTACCATCAAGCATAAAGCTCAACAATAATAGCAACTAAAATCTATTTATTAAAAGAATTCTAACCTAGGTTAACCATTTTCATAGCCTCTAAAGATTCCTAGTCCAACTCTACAGGGCTGTCCACCAAGGCTTTCTATCATAAGTAGCCTCTTTTTTAAATGATCAGCTCTACGACCATTCACTGTATACCCTCCTAGTTCTCCATCAGATTTTACTACCCTGTGACATGGTATGGCTATAGGATTTCTGTTTTCCTTAAGGATTTTAGCTACGTATCTTGGGGTTATTCCTAAAACTTTAGCTATCTCACTATATGTTGTTACACATCCAATTGGTACTAACTGAATTAATGCATATACAATTTCAGCTATATCATCTTTCGTAGCCCTCCTTATAATAATAGTGTTACTATTGTGAATCTCGATTACTGGAATTGACATGATATAGCTAGCCTATGAAATCCTTTATAAATCTACCATTTTCATATATAAGATCTCCATCAGCATATACCTTGCCTTTTCTCATATCTTTAATCATATCCCAGTGAATAGAGGATTTATTTACACCACCTGTTTTCAGATATGCTGATCCTAATGCTAGATGTATGGTACCACCAATTTTTTCATCAAATAGAATCTCCTTTGTAAATTTCGTTATATCGTAATTGAGACCAAATGCTAGCTCACCAACTCTTTTTGCTCCGACATCTACCTCTATTAGCTTCTTTAGAAATTCTTCACCTTTTAAAGCTGAAGCGGCTACCACTTCCCCTCTTCTAAACTCTAATCTAATGCCCTCAACTTCAACTCCACTATATACTGCAGGATAGTTGAATACTATTCGTCCCTCAATGCTATCTTCGTGAGGTGCTGTAAAAACTTCGCCTCCAGGCATATTATTCTTTCCATCATCATTAATCCAGTTTCTTCCTCCAATTTTTACCGTCAAATCCGTATCACTATTAATAATCCTAAGCTCGTCAACCTTACTTAGAAGATTTATAACCCTTTCCTGCATTTTACCCTGTCGAATCCATGCATCAATAGGGTTCTCTGTGTGAAGTTTGATAGCCCTATAGACAAATTCCTCGAATTCAATGATAGACATACCTGCCTCCTGCGCCATCGCTCTAGTTGGATACGGTGCTATAACCCACTGTAGCTCCCCCATACCATCCCTTCTCAAAAATGTTTCCCTGATCCCACTTAGCGCTTTAGATCTAATCTTTATCCTATTAGGATCTATGCCTACAAGAGGCTTTGAGTGAGTAGGTGATAGAATACTTACCATTACATCTACTTTTTCCATTATAAACTTATCTATTGGTGACACGTATTCTAGAAGTTCCTGCATAGCATACCTATACAGAATTTCAGTTAAAATGTCCTCCACCACTATAAACCTCGGATACCCCCCTCTCAATACCACACCCTTCCATACCTCTCTTACTAGTGGAAAAGCCTCGATAGACGCTTGTATCACTACCTCATTGAACTTCCTAATATTTACACAGTAATCTAAAATGAGATTAGAATACGTATCTAAATTCAATTCCCAGTCCCTCACCTATAGCATTTCTAATCCCAATCATATAAAGTTTTACTAAATAGTATGTTAACATTAATCTTAAATAGTTAGCTATCGATTAAATGAGTAATATTTCTCTATTTAGCTGACTAAGATAACTTGCCCACCTAGTTTCCTAATGATTCTAGCTGATAGTATAGTCTATCCATAATATAGCAAATATTTACTGTCAAGGATACGACAATACCACATGAGAATTCTGATAGATACACCAATTCTGTTTCTGTACAATTATTAAATTTATAAATTCTAACAGATACACTAACCTACAATGATATTTGCCTCCGAAACCAATGTATTAGAGGTATCATGGTGCCATTATGATTCCATATATAGAAAAATTCTAAACCGCTACAAGGATTAGGAGAATAATGATACCCATTCAGATACTTAACTATATAGTCTGTGGATTGATTGTATGAGCATCCACATACTCTATACCGATGTTTTTCATCTCCATAAACCACCATCTGGAACTTACCATCCTGAAAATCCAAATAGGCTAAACATCGCAATTAATGCTATAAAGAGAATCTATTCACCCCAGAGAATGATTATAGATAGTAGAATAGATTTTGAGACCAGCAATCTACACTATATAGTTAGAGCCCATGATAGAAGTTATGTAGAGTTCATTAATAGTTTTTGTAACACTGGCGATATTTACATAGATGGCGATACCTACATTTCGAAAAATACATGTAGCGTTGCCGAGATGGCTACAATAACATCTATAAAATCCATTGAGATTGCACTATCACAGCATGAAGTATTAGTATTTGCATTGGTTAGACCTCCAGGACATCATGTAGGTAAATATGGTAGAGCAATGGGTGCACCTACACAAGGTTTCTGCATATATAATAACATTGCCATAGCTGCCCTATATGCTATAGATAGAGGCTATTCACCATTTATCATAATGGATATAGATGTGCATCATGGTAATGGAACACAGGAACTATTTTGGTATGAACCAAGAGTAATCCATATTGATGTTCACCAGTATGGTATATATCCAGGGACAGGCTCTATAGATTCCATTGGTGGTGGTGAAGCCAAGGGAACAAAAATCAATATACCTCTCTCACCGTATTCTAAGGATGACGATTACATATACGTTGTCAGTGAGATATTCATACCAATTATAGAGACTGTTAAACCTAAAGCCATAGCGGTTTCAGCAGGCTTTGATGCATACAAAAATGACGGTCTTAGCGAAATGGAGGTTACCCAAAAATTCTACATTTTTTACGGTACTTTACTTAGGGCATTGAGTAGGAAAATGGGCATCGGTATTGCTGCAATTCTTGAAGGAGGCTATAGTGTTGGTCTAAGAGAAGGTATACCATCCTTTATGCTAGGCTTTCTTAACGATTTTAGTAAATATGAAGAGATGTGGAAAAGTATTTCACCCTCTAAAAGAACAGTTGAAATTATTACAAAAGTTAAGAATGTCCTGAAACCATTTATACGATTCGACTGAGTAGTAGTTCTATTCAAAGTTGTATCTCAAATTACAATGTATAGAACACACTACGGAAAGATTTCCTATTAAATTCACTATTAGTTGCCTTACTGTCTTTTTAACTCGTATATGGCATGCGGTGCCATTAGACATATTATTTCATCTAATGCGAGTCTTATTGCATTTGGATTGCCTGGTACTATAAATACAATTGTATCTTTAACGATATATGCAGTTGCCCTAGAAAGGTATGCAGCAATACCTACTTCTTTATAGCTAAGGAGTCTAAATAGTTCCCCGAAACCAGGTAGCTCCCTCCATGCTATTTCTCTAATAGCTTCAATACTTACATCTCTACGGCTTATACCTGTACCTCCGGTGACGATAATAATGTCGCATCCCTCCGTGCATTCAATGACCCTTCTCTGAATTTCTGCAATATTATTTGGAACAATTTGATAGCTTGAGAGTACTGCTCCCTTGCAGAAGTTAGCTATACTATCGGCAATAGGTTTCACATCATCGTCTCTAAGCCCTCTATACACAGAGTCGCTTGTTACTATGAAACATATTCTATAGCTTTCTACGGTATAATTTCTATGATTCACAGTACATCACTATATAGGTCCTGGTACCATTGGTGGTATAGTGTATAAGGACTCTTCTACAACCATCTCTCTATCCTTGTTAACAGCTATATAAAGTGCTATCATAGTTATTATACTACTTGAATATGAAAGTGGTGCTACTATGCTTCTACCCGTTTCACCCGCCAAATCCTTCGATGATATATTGACATCGTAAGCTACGTTTCTATCGACACCTACAACAATGCTCCACATAGGCGAGATTTTTAAAACATCTGTTATAATTCTTCCACTGAAATGTGTGAGAACTCCATTAACATCGTATATGGCTATACCGTTAATCTTAACGGTTATTGGTACCCCTTGTTCTGATCGCACCAATATCGTATCTGAAAGTATTCTTTGCGTTGATGGAGGTCCATTTAAGAGGCCGGTCCAGTAAAGTCTGTTAAAAATAACCCTTGGATCATCTTTGGAGGGAGCTATTCTATCCCCTGTTAGTGGTGCATAAGCTGCTTGATCTTCACTGTAGCTTTCTCGATCTATATTCCAAACTCTTATATCAACTACATATGCTCCTCTCAAGTTCGGCGCTACTAAACCTGAGTATATACCTCCAAACATAACGGCTACTAGCAGTATAGCTAAAATGATTTTTATAGTCTTTCCCAAGCCTACTTGCTGTGACCATGCGATGTATACTCTGAATAATCCGTAATCCTCTACGAAATTCTTAGACCTCTTTCTAAACAGCATAAATATGGTAGCAATGCCTGCTACAAAACCCCCTACATGTGCAAAGAATGCGACGCTTCCAAACCTTAGATAGCCATAAATAACTTGTAGTGCAAACCAAAATACCAAAAATGCTGAGGCAACCGTAGTAAAGCATAGAGGTATTATGAAGAGAAAGTAGCATAGGGATAGTCTTCTTCTAGGAAATAGCATAAGGTATGCACCAAGAATACCACTAATAGAACCTGAGGCTCCGACAGCTGGTATAATGAGATTAAGCGGCCCCCAGAGAGGAATAAAGCCTGTGTGGAAAATTATCGCTGACAACCCAGATATGAGATAAAGTAATGCAAATTTAGCACCTCCCAACACATTCTCTAACTCTTTACCGAACATATAGAGGAACCACATATTGAAGAATATATGGAATATATCGCCATGTGTAAACATGCTCGATACTATTCTATACCATTGTTCCGGATACTGAAGAAGAACCGGGACGTAGGCTAATACATCTATCCAATCCTTAGACGTAGAGTAGAAAAAACTATTAGAAGATGTTATTAAATACACAATGGTGTTTAAAGCAATGAGTAGATATGTAATCCATGGCCTCCTTCTCTTCTCCCACCATATCAAGTCATACGGCATTTAGTGCATACCTCTATAGCTCATTGTTACCTAGTATATGCTTAAGCTGTATAAAAATATTATCACCACTCCTATTTACACAAAAGTAGTACTACGTATGAATGATTACGGCAGGTTTTCCTAGTGGTACTCCGCTATTCATTGAAACCGGATTACATTTAGCAACAAACATATATATAATTGGTTTTTCTATAAGATGCTCAACCTCAGTGAGATACTCATAGTTTGCCATCCCCTTTGAAATAATTACATCAGCACCCCATATAGCATCTACCACCTCTTTCTTGACATCGCTAAGAAATATGCTAGAGTCATCAGAACCTGTATCTATTACACTACTAAAACTTTTCTCTAATTCCGCATAATATACATCATTTACTGAAACATCGTTTTGAAAAGCTCCACCTTTAATGATTGCAACCACATTTTTACCCTTATTCCTAAGAACTTCAGCTAGTAACCTATCTAGAACAGCTTCACCTGCATTATCAAGAATCATCACCACATTCTCTGCCTTTTCAATAAGTTCTAAAGCTCTACTGACGTCCCCATATATCTGTAGCTCTATCGCTTCTTTTAGTAGACGATCTACCTCAGGAGGCCTGTAGTTCACAACACCCATATCCAGCATATTTCCAACCAGGGAAAACCTTAACGCCATCAATATTCTATCCCTAAATCCTCCTAACCTTAGGATAAATTCCCTGGCCTCTCTATAAACGTCCATAAGCTTTCTGTGAGCATCTATCTTAGAATTTATATAGGGATCTGTAATACCAGTACTTCTTTTAACTATTCTAAATAGTTCTGTTGCAATATATGTTGGTACACATCTAGGATCATTCCGATTGATGCAGAAGGACGTAAGCTTATTCAATTCTTCAACTATTTTTCTCATCACTTCAATACGTTCATTTTCATTACTAAACATCATTGCTATTTCCCTATACCTAACCTGCAACTGGCATGTTATACATTCAGCATAGAGCTTCAATGATTTAGCCACCTCAACGCATTAGTTCAAAACTTAGCAGATATAAATCCGAGCTTATATTTTCCAAATTACTACAGCTATACGATTTAAAATATATATTCAAGTTAGAATTCTTTTACAATAACGAAAGTAGACATCAGTTTTTATTTAAATCCCCTTTTAACTATATGGCCTTTTAAGGTAAACCACATTAAGCTTTAATACTTTAGCAATTAGTACGAGCAGATACGACTACAGATGCATCTTTAATAGTATAATGGTATATAGGTGTACATATTGAATAGAGCTAGTGACAGTCTCATCAATGTGTATAGAGATAAAATATTACACGGCCCGATATATCGGGTTCTAATCTGGCTTGGGCTACCTGTAGTTTTGGTTCAACTTGTCAATATATCCTACAATATTGCTGATGCATTCTGGCTCTCACAATACTCAACAGTTACTTTAGCGGTACCAAGGCAGGTTTGGCCAACGTTTATGGTTTTTCAAGCGCTAGCCATAGCCTTAGGTGCAGCAAATCAAAGCCTTATTTCACAGTATATTGGTGCAAAAATGTATAATGAGGCAGCTAGGGTCATCAAACAATACATTACCGTTTCAACATCGTTCGGCATTATTTTTGGCACATCCTACTACCTGCTTAGGCCCCTACTATTTTCATCTATAATGACTGTACCGCAGGAAATCTATAATGATGTGCTGAGCTACTCCAGTGTAATTACAATAGATCTTACAACAAGTTACTTTGGACTGTGTTTTACTACGATTCTTCAAAGTATTGGCGATACCAGGAGGCCTGCCATAATTAATGGCATATCAGCCTTAGTTAACATTATTTTAGATCCCTTTATGATACTGGGTATAGGACCTTTTCCTAGAATGGGTGTAATGGGTGCCGCAATAGCAACCGTTGTAGCACGTATATCTGGAGGTGCAATTCTTGTTTACATGACCATCAAAAGGTTTTCGTTTTTAGGAATGCCGTTTACTAGTAGCATAGATGTATTCTGGATTAAATCGATGATCCGCATAGGTCTTCCAATTCTAATAATGAATGTACTTAACAGTACAGCATTCATGTTCCAACTCAGACTCATTAATACTTTTGGTATTGCTGCCTCTACTGCCTGGGGTATAGGATTCACTGTTATAGATCTGGCTGACGCTGTAATGTGGGGATTAACACAGGCTACAGCCATTGCCATAGGACAGTGTCTTGGAGCCCAGGAAATCTCCAGAGCTAAATTAGTTGCAAAAGCTTCAAACATAATCATAGGTTTAAGCCTTATGATTGGAAGCATACTAACATATATAGTTAGGAGAAATATCGTATCTCTATTCCTATCCAATGACGATCCACTTTCGTTAGCTATATACATTGAAACTGAGAAATTCCTTCTATGGGCACTCGGAACATTACCATTCTTTGGATTGTTCTTTGTCGGTATGTCCGTTGGAAGGGGATCCGGCCATACACTCTATCCAACCATAATAGGTATTGTACGACTCTGGATTATAAGAATAGGCCTTGGATATATACTTTCCTCCTACTTAGGATCGAGTGGAGTATGGATAGCATTTGGTCTAAGTAACATATTCTCAGGTGTAGCCTCCCTTATATGGGTCAATGGTGGAAAATGGGCAAAACCGATTATAAAAAGATAGTGATACCTCTAACTTGAACAAAATGGTAGTGTCGAAAGTTGAATGGAGTCCCTCCTAAGAATGGAGTAGATTAAAATTCCTGCAATACTGCTTATAAACTGATTGTTATGCTATTCTGATACCCTGGTGCAGGGTTTGTCATCATATGATGCATGGATATTAACATTGGGTACAGAGGTTGTTCAAGGGAGAGTTATAAATACAAATGCATCATACCTTGGCAGAAGACTTACACTACTCGGTTTTAGAGTTGTCGGAAATGTGTCACTAATAGATGATGTTAATATCATTGCTAAATACATAACGATAATTTTAGATGAGAAACCTAGTGTTATAGTAACAACGGGAGGTCTCGGTCCTACATATGACGACAGAACATTAGAGGCTATAGCTAAAGCATTGAATAAAGAGCTCGTTTTAAACAGCGATGCCTTCAATATGGTTAAGAAAAAGTATGAGACTAGAAATCTACCCTTAACTGAGGAGAGAATTAAAATGGCCTACCTACCTAACGGTGGTATTGCTATACCAAATCCTATAGGTACTGCACCTGGATGTTGGCTTGAGATAGAAAATTCCATTATAGTTTCACTACCAGGTGTACCTCAGGAAATGGAGGCAATGTGGGAATCGTGGGTTGAACCAAGAATTAGATTAATCGGTCCTCCAGTACGTGTGGCTGAAATCCTACTAAAGATTATAGGTGTTCCTGAATCGTCTCTCGCACCAATAATAAAGAATGTACTTAAGCAAAGCCCATCTGAAGTCTACATAAAATCGCATCCAAAAGGCGAAGAACTAGGAAAACCTGTAATAGAACTTTATATAATGTCTTCGAATAGAGATAGAGAAAGAGCTGTAGAAATTGCTGAAAATATAGCTAATAGAATATTAGATAGTATAAGAAAGGGATTTGAGGCCTCAATAGAAATCCTGTATAGAAATATAACATAGCAATCCAACTGATGCCTCAAAATTTGATGGTGAAGAACCATTAAGTTAGCAAATCCCAGAGATATATCACTAAAGTTCTACATGTTATTGGAAAATTATGAGCTACGCATAGTTGTTCTCTAAATATAGGCTAGAAAAGTTATGCTTAGACCTTCTGCACGGATTAGGGATTAATATGAGGATAGGAAAATCCGTCAATGGAGCTATACAGAAATGTGTACACTACACCTTCACCTTTAGGATACTATTGTTATAAACCATAGCAAAATTTTTATAGTCTATCATTACATTTATTAATAGGGTAAGATAATGGAGCCGCAAAAATATACTGAATTGTATATAGAATTCCTCAGAACTAGAAGAAGCATTAGAAGATATAGAGAAGAGCCTGTCCCGATGGATTTAATATACAAAATCCTTGATACTGCTAGATACGCTCCTAGTGCAAGGAATACGCAGCCATGGGAATTTATAGTAGTTACAGACAAAGAAGTTAAGGATAGACTCGCAGGAGTTTATTCCTGGCCTCAGCCAATAAGAGGAGCTCCTGTAGGAGTAGTAGTCGTATGCGACTCTAAATTATCGCCGTATACATATCAACAGGACTGTGCAAATGTAATAAACTATATAATGCTTGCGGCACATGCATATGGACTTGGAACGGTATGGCAAGGTCTATTGAAAGATGAAGAGAAGTTGCAAGTTCAGCAGATTCTAAATATACCACGTGAAAAGATACCAATAGCAATAATAGCCCTAGGTTGGCCAGCTGAAAAACCTGAAGCAAGACCAAGGAAACCGCTAGAGGAGATTACATACATTAATCTATATGGTAATAAACTGAAGTAGTGATTTTAACCAATATAATCTGACATATTTTTATTATACTTATCGCATCTGTATACTTCTAATATTTAGTAGGAGTTTTCGGATTGTTTATAGAAATGCTTGTAGTTAAATAGTAATTGGAAGTAATTGGATGTTAATTTTACATTTTAAAGAATATGGAATTCTTTTGTAGATGGTTCTTATTGATTTGAAAAATTTTATATCTCTGGAGACCCAAAGTATAATGAACTCGTTAATGAGCAGTTACGTTACGGTAAGAACATGAAAACTGTTAAAATAATTGTAAGGGGCGTACTCAGAGGTACAGGTTTTAAGGCTCATATATACTTGCTTGCTAAGAAACTTAGATTAAGAGGCTATATAGTAGATGAAGATGAAGATAGAGAGCTCATATGCATTGAAGGTGAGGAAGCTCAAGTTGATGAATTTTTAAAAAATATCGACAGGGGACCTCCATTTACATTGATCAACAGCATAATTGTTTTAGAGGCTAAGGAATCTTGCAATACTCCAACATTTGAAGCGTACTATAGGGAGTTCTAGATGCTATCGAATTAAATTTAAATTAATTTTCTAGCTATAATCTGCGCTATAAGATCTACTTTTCCTTCCTACTTCTATAAGAGGTTTAAAATTGATCTCTATAGAATAAGATCTTCAGGATCTATGCCTAGTAAAATTCATCATAGCAACTCATCTAATATATCCTAGTAGAGAATTTCTTTGTGTACGGACTATAGCTGAAGGAAGGCTTCTCTATATCCTCAAGCCAAATCTTGTGACTCTATTTTTTTCTCGCTACCCTTTTTCTACCTCTACCTCTTATCGTGGATGTTGAAACTTTTGGCTGTAAAATTAAACTGTTATAGAGGTTGTCCAACATTTTCTTAGCTTCTTCAATATTTATTTCATTACTTACTAGTTTATCCCAAATCTCACCACGAGTTAGAAAAAACTCCAATTCCAATGGACTTAGCTCTATAAGTTCTATTTCCTCAACCTCTTCCTCAGCTTGCGGTTCACTTGGAATCTCCTCTGCTATTGTATGTTCCTCTTCATACATATAGTATGCACCACATAAATATTAAATGATAGTGATGTCATATAGTAACTTTCAACAGGCCCTTTAAAGTTTTATGAAGTTTGGATTTTAAACAGCTTTGTACCTTAACAACAAGTAGTGATTATACTATTTAAGCTTTAATTTCAAAATATTTAGTAACTTAGATTAAAGTGATTCGCTGAGGTATGGATCATGGGTGGCAAACAGAGAACTAGTCTATTCATTGTAAAAAATGTTCAAGGGGAAGAGAGGGAAAAAGCTAAAAAGCAGAAACAGAGCAGTAAGTAATCTACATAGTATAGAGCGTCTATAAGCGAATGTTATGTCTAAAAATGTAGCTGAAGGTAGAAAAACATGGCTCATAGAAAAACGAGTGCACCTAAACGTGGTAGCCTTGGTGTAAGACCTAGGAAACGTGCTAGCGAATTCATACCTACTATTAAAAGCTGGCCTAATATCAACGTTAATAATCCGCTACTTCTAGGCTTCTTAGGATACAAGGTCGGTATGACACATGTAATTGTGATAGATGATAGACCAGGGTCACCTACCGAGGGGAGAGAAATATTTATACCTGTTACAATAGTAGAGGTACCTCCTATGATACCCATAGCTCTAAGAGTATATGGTGCAAATGGTTATGGAGGTTTGCGTGTTATGCAAGATGTGTGGATTGAACCTCCTGAAGAGCTCGAAATATGGCGTCGTATCTCCACATACAGGCCTACTAGTAACATAGATGATAGAATTGATATTATTAAAAATAACATTGGGTCGATAAAACGAGTGAGCTTAGTATTAGCATCAAATGTCAAAAATGCAGGGGGCTTAGACAAGAAAACTCCAGATATAGTTGAGATATGTGTAGGTGGTGGAAATATGGATGAACGGGTTAATTATGCTATCAATTTATTGGGTAAGCATGTAACTGTGGATCAAGTATTCCAGGCTGGACAGTTCGTAGATGTTATAAGTATAACTAAAGGTAAAGGATTCCAAGGAGTTGTAAAGAGATTTGGTGTTAAAGAGCTACCCAGATGGCACAAGCATAGGAAAGGAAGCAGAAGAATTGGTAGTAGAAGCCCAACAGTTGGAGCTCTATCTGAAGTACCCCAACCGGGTCAGATGGGATTCCATAGAAGGACCGAATATAATAAGAGGATAGTAATGATTGGTGAAGATGGCTACACAATTACTCCAGCTGGAGGCTTTCCACACTACGGTGTTGTTAAATCCAGATGGCTTATGCTATGGGGAAGTATACCGGGAGTTCCCAAGCGTCCAATTGTTTTAAGATGGCCTATAAGACCCCCTACATGGAGGCCTAAAGCAGCACCACAAGTAATTTACATTAGTTTAGGAGGCAAAACTGCGGGGTAGGTTTATGAAAGAGGGATATTTATTGATGTATCCTATTGCAAAACGTCAGGCATCGCTATTCGACTTAAATGGCGATTTTATAGAGTTTATAGAGCTACCTCTAATCTTTAGCTATCCCGTGAGAATTGATATAATAAGAAGGGCAGTTCATTCAGCGTTTACTGCAAAAATACAGATAAAGGCTAGGGATCCTTTGGCTGGCAAGAGGAGAGTTGGTGAATCGTGGGGAATAGGATATAGCGTTGCTAGAGTACCTAGATTAAGCAATGGAAGAGCCGTGCTAGCACCTAATGTTGTTGGTGGAAGAAGACAATTTGCACCAACCGTATTTGAAAGGATACATGAAGAGATAAATAGAAAGGAAATGAGGTTGGCTATAATATCGGCCCTGGCAGCCCTTGCAGATAGGGGCTTTGTCTTAAAACGTGGCTATATATTGCCAGATAAAATAAGGACTGTTCCAATAGTCGTAGTTGATGATTTTGAAAATCTCGCCACAACAAAGCAAGTAAAAGAATACCTTAAAAAATTAGAACTTTGGAATAACATTGTAAGGGCTCAGAAAAGAATAAGAATAAGAGCAGGTAAAGGTAAGATGAGGGGTCGGAGATATATAACACCTAAAAGTCTTCTTTTCATAATTTCATCAGCTAAAAGCCCAGTAACACGAGCTATACGTAACCTGCCAGGGGCAGATTACCTTACACCTGATAATCTGAATATACTTAAACTAGCGCCTGGAGGACTACCAGGAAGATTAGCTATAATCTCTCAAAAAGCATTAAAGCTTATAGAGAGAAGATATGTGGTTGAAAAACCATGAGTAATGAAAACAGATCTGCAGCAACCAATACAATAATAAGCATTGTTACAACTGAAAAAGCGTATATTCTTGCAGAAAAGTATAACTATCTCACAGTAAAAACCTATAGAAACCTCAATAAAAAGCAGCTAAAAGATTTTATAGAAAGATCATATAATGTAAAGGTAGTTAAAGTAAATACTCTCATTGATAGGGATGGTTATAAAAAAGCTTACGTAAAGCTAGCACCTGAGAATCGAGCCCTAGATATCATTGAGAGAGCATCGAGGTGACAATGATACTGTAATCTCCTAAAAGAAGTAGATGATGTTTCTGCCGAGTACTGAATAAATGATGAAAGGATTCCCTAACTGAAAACTCATATGGTTTGTGAAATGCCGGATAAGAATTCAAGGACGCAATACATTAATGTATTCCTATTATGCGCTGATGCTAGTATAATTAAGGCATTAAGTGATGCTATAAACAAATTATGTATGGACAATACGTGTACATATAGTATTATACAGAGCAAGGTTGTGGATAAATTTTTCTATATAAAGGTACAACCATTAGCTATGGAAGATCTTGAAAATATAAGAAAATCGCTATCGTTACTCATGAACGAGCATAAAGATTCTGTGTCTTGGTATAAAATTGAAGTAGTAGAAATTAGATAAATAAGAATAAGAAATTTTAATTCGTATACACATTTACTGTGATTCATTTCCATCAATGACTACGAAAACCAGAGATAGTATTACCACTCCAATTAATAGAGGAATGTGAATATACAATTCCTCACCACTTATGTTGAAAAGCATTGATAAAAATAGTAACAGTATAATTATGTTAAACACGATTATTCTTCTTCTTAGATCTTCGAGCATCAGAGAAGCACCCGAATTTTGCCTGAAGCCCCAATAAGTCTTGATAATCCCCAACTAATTGATGTAAGTAGCGATAAGAACATCAATGATGCAATTAGATCGATGTACGCTATTCTAGCAATTTCATTTAACATGTCTGCAAAGAAAGCATTATCTACAGAAAACATCTGCTGAATAGTAGCATATGAATATGCTTCGCTAGGCTCTACGAATAATCTGTCATTTAATCTCATCTTAATTTCAATAATGTGCGATCCTTGTGGTATGTTTATAATGTAGGTACTTCCCATTAGATCATACCAATACCACTGATATGAAGTGAAACCATCCATAGAGGCACTGGTAGCATTATCTATGGTAACCTCTATGATGCTATATGCATCAACAATGGATATAAATAATTCTGAATCGAATTGCGAATCTATAGTCAACTTTATATATTCCCCTGTAAAGATTGCGAGTGAAACATTGCTTACCTTAGGCAATATGTGAAGTGCTATTCCATTGCTATACATTATTAGACCTTTTACCTGTATATCAATCCTACACAAATCTAGATAAAATTCTCTATCAATGTTTTGAAAACACACATCGTGTAAGTTAATGTTACTTATATTTGTATAGAATTGATGACCAACTACATCGAAGTATATAGTTGTAGGTGAGGAAAGCATCTTAGAATTGGTTGTAAAAAAAATGTAGTTACTAGAATATAGCGGTACTGGACCTATATAAGAATCCTTTATCTCAATACCTATGTATCCATCACTAATTGGCTGTCCAAATTCATTTATTATAGAACCATAGATTATGGGTGTTTCTAGTGGTGTTGACGGGGAATAGAGCAATATTCGATAGAAGCTAGGATATAGAGGAAGTGCAATATAGAATACTAGAGCAAAGGAAAATATGAATGCACCAGCATTTCTAGCTATCCTAAATGGTATAGCCATTAAAAATATCCCCAGTGATGATAGTAGCCATATACCTCTGTAAACCACTGTAGCAATGGAATATAGCAACATATTAGAATACAATGAAGTGAGAATGGGATTTGTTATCAATGTTATGAGTCTATTTATGCCTGGCAGAAATTTAGAAAAAATGTTACTGAATATGCTAAATAGGAAAACTATCACAGTTCTAAATGCTATTACCGACTTTATCTGCAATAGAAAAGCTTCCCAGCTACCACCAGCTAAAGCTCTGAGGTATTCAGCAACATTTACTATTGTATTCAATGAAAGGGTTAAAATGGCTATAAAGAATGCATCAGTTATTAATTTTGGCCCCCATTTCTTTAAACCAGTAAGTGGTATTGGCAACGCATATATGAGTACCCCCAGATAGAATGTAAGTATCGATAGATAATAGGCTATGAGTAGTAGGTGCATTTCTACCATCGAAGCACTATATTTCTATGATATTTGCGGCATAGGTGGTTGCGGATATGCATTGCCTAAAAACGATGAGATGTACGTTATTAGCCAGAATACTGAAGTTCCTATAGCTACCCAAAATGCACCCCATATAGCATCTTCAATAAGTCCTTGACCTATCCTCCGAGTTTTCCCCATCGGTATTGGAGACCCCTTAATAGCCCAGCCTATAATCCATGTTAATAAAAAGAGGAGCCAAGACACCATAACAGTTTTATTTATAAGATCTTTTATTAAATTTATGATATCCATAGATAGCACCCATAGTAAAACTGAATTAATAAAACGTTAAATGGCTATATCTATATGACTATCTGTCGTTCCAATACTTATGTGTTCTTAGAAACACTTTCTCTTGTTCAACAATATTATAAATAAGCGACTCTAGATCGCTAGATCTAGCTAGGATACGTTTTGCTGCTTCCACACCTATGCCACGTCCTTGTAGAGCTATTATGCTAGCTATACCATTTTCCATAATTAAATGCATTTCTTTAACTATTTTTTCAGCTAGACTTTTCTCCTCAGGTTTCAGCTTTGATACATCAGTAAATTTCCTTAATTTTTCTAATATCTTCTTTATTTCAGTTAACTGCTTATCGTTAGCCAATATCAACGCTTTGGATCCGCACTTTGGACACATAATATGACATTCGAATACATTTTGACATCTACTGATATATTCAGAGATGTTTATAGTTAGCACAGTATAGCATAGTGAACAGAGCATCCTTACTTCATTAGATATAAGTCTCCTTTTAGCAGTCTCTATCAGTATATCTCTTGGCATAATAGATTGCTTTACTATATATCCAATAGATCCTAGAGATGAGATTTCTAATAGGAAAGGCGAAGCCTTTGTTGTAACAATGATTTTTATCTTTTTCCTTTTTAGAGCTATCTCTCTTAAAAACTTCTCTAGGGATTCTATATCTACCTTCTCTATAAGGAGCTCTCTTAAAGCTTCATCAACTAGTGTAGGAATATTTAGAAGAGAGGATGCAATTCGTCTAACTTCGGATAGCTCACCATCTTTGCTAATTATACCAAATCTTTTAGCAACATCGATGAGCCGTTTCTTAAATATCGATGAATTCATTAATTCTTTACTTACTATGCTCCCTATACCCCCATCATTAAGATGTTGTAGTAGACCTTGTAGTACTTTAGCGATATCATTGGCTTTTACTTGAGCACTTGTAAGAATTACAGAACCCAATTGATGTGCCCTATATGATGTACTGATACCAAGAAGACTTCTAAAAATACTACTTATTGCTAAGGCGAAAGCTTCTGAGCCCTTTGTACCTAGGCAGTGGTAAAATGAAATAATACTTCCGCTCAACTCACTCGAATTATGTAGCTCTATGATGAATATGTCGTCACGTGGAAAGAGCTTGCAAAGCTTCTCTCTATTCTCTAAAAGAAACTGTGTAACGGTACTATTAATGCGGTATTCTTTTACTAGATTTTCGATACAGTAATCAGCTGTACAGCTACAGAATCTCCTTATAAGTGAACATTCTTCACGTGCAACATTTCTATGAACGGGAATGTTATCTCCAACCCATTTTGGTAATATAACAATATCTGACTTAGTTGGTGGCGAAAG
>Ga0105162_1000186_pt1 | contig 42066 bp, 43 predicted proteins | sample JNZ201metaG_FD_81532 | JGI IMG/M metagenome (GOLD analysis project Ga0105162, IMG submission 81532) | Hot spring microbial communities from Jinze hot spring, China to study Microbial Dark Matter (Phase II) - JNZ 20120812A | ecosystem: Environmental > Aquatic > Thermal springs > Hot (42-90C) >...
GAAGTGGTGGAGGTATCCAACAGCATATCGAAAAGACTGTGTATTTTGCAGCTAGCGATGCACCACTTACAGAGGATCAAGCTAGAAAGGCACCTAATACTTTACACATACCAATAACGATAGGCGGGGTTGTTCCAATCTATAATATTCCAGGCATATCGAAAGGGCTGAAGTTTACTGGAGAAGTATTAGCAGATATTTATCTCGGAAAGATTACGAAATGGAATGATCAAAAATTAGCTGCTGTGAATCCTGATGTTAGTCTTCCAGATCAGAAAATAGTCGTAGTACATAGATCTGATGGAAGTGGAACAACTTTCATTTGGACAAGCTACTTATCAAACATAAGCTTAGAATGGAGGAAAAACGTTGGGAAGGGAACTTCAGTAAACTGGCCTGTTGGTATTGGAGGTAAGGGAAATGATGGGGTTGCAGCTCTTGTTCAGCAAACTCCATATTCAATTGGATATGTAGAATTCACCTATGCAAAAAAGAATAACTTAGCATACGGCTATATGCAAAACGCTGCAGGTGAATTTATAGAGCCAAGCATAGAATCCTTTGCTAAAGCTGCAGATTATGCTGTAGTTACCTTGCCGAGAGGTGACGAAAACTGGTCGAAAGTTTCAATAGTTGACAGTTTAGCTGGCGACATACAGGCTATGGGCGCCTATCCAATAACAAGCTTCTCTTATATCCTAGTATACAAGGAGTTAAATGTACTACCAAATATGAATGAAGCAGCTGCAAGGGCGCTAGTTGAATTCTTGTGGTGGGCAATACATGATGGATAAAACTATGCATCTGAACTATACTATGTTCCTTTACCATCAAGTATTGTCATGCATAATGAAGCAACGATTCAGCTAATAACTTATAATGGGCAACAGCTACATAAGTGATAAACATGAGAAGTTTTTATAAAATACCTTTTTTTCATAGATTAGACATAAAACATTTTTCACGTTTTGAGCGGCAGGTTAATGGTGATAATATCTTTAAGCTTGTAGGCATATTGTCTGCTTCCAGCATTCTCTTACTTCTTGGTTTAATGATTTACGAGTTGATTAATGGATCATGGTTATCTATTCAAGCTTTTGGATTAAACTTTATTTTCGGCACCAAGTGGGATCCAGCCATACTCCAAGTTTTTGGAGCTTTACCGCTAATATTTGGAACAATTGTTACCTCAGCTATTGCGCTTATTATAGGAGTGCCAATAAGTATTGGAGTAGGCTTAGCGCTTTCAGAATATATGCCTAGAAAATTTGGATTTGCAATTTCCTTTCTAGTAGAGCTTTTAGCTGCTGTTCCAAGTGTCATCTATGGACTTTGGGGAATATTTATTCTAATACCATTTTTACGTGATTATGTTTATTCATATTTACAAACATTTTTTGGATTTATTCCCATTTTTTCAGGACCTATTTATGGTGGCGGTGTTCTAACAGGCGGTATAGTTTTGGCTATAATGATTATTCCAACGGTTTCCGCTGTCATGCGGGATTTGTTCTCAGCTGTACCGAATTCTCAACGAGAAGCAATAATAGCTCTTGGTGCTACAAAATGGGAAACAGTCAAAATTGTGATTAGCTATGTACGTTCCGGGATTATAGGTGCTGTGATTTTAGGATTGGGACGAGCTGTTGGGGAGACTATGGCAATAACAATGGTTATTGGAAATAAGTTTCAGGTTTGTCCATCTTCACTTTTTGATGCATGGTATACTATGTCAGCTATAATTGCAAACGAGCTTCTAGAAGCTACATATGACCTTTATGTAAGCGCATTGATGAATGTTGCGCTTGTTTTGTTATTTGTGACTTTAATGATTAATATTCTTTCTCGGCTGATTGTTTGGCGAGTGCTTATGCTGGTTAGGGGGTTAGCGAGAGAATGAGTAAAATAAATTGTTATAAATTCAGAATCATTAAGGATTATATCGCACGTTTCCTTGTATATCTATCTCTTACATTAGCGTTAATTCCCATAATTAGTATACTCTATGAAGTTGTTCAAAGAAGTGTTTTTGTTATCAATCTTGATTTCTTTATCAACTCAGCACCAACTGTTGGGGAGAAAGGAGGAGGTATTGCAAACGCTATTCAAGGAACATTGATAACTATCAGTTTAGCTTCTATTATCGGTACACCTATAGGATTAATGTCTGGCGTTTTCCTAAGTGAATATAGCGAGTATAAGCTCTCTTTAATAGTTAGATTCTTTAGCGATGTTTTGAGCGGTATCCCATCTATTGTTATTGGAGTTTTCGCCTACGCATTAATTGTTCGTTCAATTGGTTTTTCAGTTATTGCAGCGGCCTTTGCATTAGCCATAATTATGATCCCTATTATAACCAGGACAACTGAAGAAGCATTGAAAATTGTACCATTAAGTCTTCGTGAGGCAGCTATTGCTTTAGGCGTTCCTAGATGGAAGACAGTTATCGCAATAGTATTAAGAAGTGCTAGAAAGGCAGTAACAACAGGAATTCTGCTTTCCATTGCAAGGATTGCTGGGGAATCAGCTCCCATACTTGTTACAATGGGGTATTGGCGATGGTGGTTTGAAGGCCTAGACAGACCTGTTGCTAACCTAGCATTAAATGTGTTTGTTTTCGCCATGTCGCCTTTCGAAAATTGGATAGCTCTCGCTTGGGGATCTGCTTTTTTACTAATACTGCTTGTTCTGTGGATAAGTATCGCTGTAAGAGTACTTACAAAGGGGAGATATTAATGGCGCCTAAATTTGAAATAGAGGATTTAAATGCATGGTTTAACTCAAAACAAGTGCTGAAAAACATTAATATGAAAATTGAGGAAAAAGCAGTAACAGCCATCATAGGGCCTTCTGGATGCGGTAAAACAACTTTTATCCGTTGTCTTAACCGAATGCATGAAGCAACTCCAGGTGCTCGAGTTTCTGGGAAAGTGCTGTTTAATGGCGTGAATATCTACGATAATGGTGTTGATCCTGTTATGATAAGGAGGAAAATAGGTATGGTTTTTCAAAAGCCAAATCCGTTTCCAATGATGTCCATATACGACAATGTAGCAGCAGGCCTAAAGTTAAACGGTGTCAGAGACAAGAAAACTCTTGATGTAGTTGTTAGGCGAAGCCTAGAACTTGCAAATCTTTGGGATGAGGTTAAATATGAATTAAACAATTCAGGAGCTAGCCTTTCTGGTGGACAACAACAGAGACTTTGTATAGCACGGGCTCTTGCTGTCGAGCCAGAGGTTTTGCTAATGGATGAATCTTGCTCAGCTCTCGACCCAATAGCAACAGCAAAAATAGAGATACTCATTAGAAAACTAGCTGAAAACTATACAATTGTAATTGTAACTCATAATATGCAGCAAGCAGCTAGGGTTTCTGATTATACGGCTTTCCTTTATCTTGGTAAGCTAATAGAATATGGTCCAACCAAGCAGATCTTTGAAAATCCTAAACATGAACTTACGGAAAAATACTTAACTGGAGAGTTTGGTTGAGGGAGAATATGAGTAGAATTATAGACTCTGGTCTTGAAGAACTTTCAGTAACCCTACATAAGATGGGAGAGCTGGCGTATCGTATTGTTTTATCTGCCATTAGTGAATGTATCCAAAACAGACAAGCCTATAATGAGGTTCGCAAAATGGCAGATGCTCTTGTTTTAATGGCGGACAATATTGAAGATAAAGCATTTGAACTCATTGCAAGATTTCAGCCAGTAGCCTCAGATCTGAGAACTATTAAGTCTTATATGAAGATCGCCTATGACTTTGTCCGATTTGGAAGATATGCCCTCGATAATTAAAGAAATGGGTGAAAAAGCATTAAAAATGATTAGTTTAAGCATAACATCTCTTAGAACTCATGACTCGCAACTTGCTGAGAAGGTAGCTCAAATGGAGAAGGAAGTAGATGAAATGTATTTTGATTTCCTCGATAAACTAATAGAAAAAGCAAATATTACGATAAAATGTGCAGTTTCCAGTATTTTAATAGTAAGATATCTTGAGAGAATAGCTGATCATGCAACCTATATTTGTGAATCAATAATCTACATCGTAACAGGACAGAAGGTGATTTTGAGATGAATACCACTATGGAAAATTATCTAGCTTTACAGAGGTGAATTCTTACTATATGAGGGAACTATAAACATAGAAAACTATAGTCCTAGAACCGACTCAACAGCAAATAAAGGGGCGCTTGACGTAGTAACTTCCTCCATTGCAGTTCAAAGCTTAACATAGGGAATAGGAAAATACTTAAACCAGTACATACACTACTTATTTTCAAACGGAATATCGGGCAAACTAAAAGAGAAGAAACAATAAATAATTTTAAGGCTTATTAGGAAAAGCCTTAAAGAATTAGGGTATAACATCCAAACTGTTAAGATATTAAGGATCAAGCTTGAAAAGGAGTACAGTTATAAGCTAAGCTCAGTAATGAAGTTAAAAGTTTAAGTTATAGACTTATTAAGCCTAGAACAACACGTAGCTAATAGGAAATTTATAGCCTAAGTTTAAAGTGGGTGAAGGATATTATTCAATTAAACTATATTTTGAGGATGAATGTAGATTATTGTTAAGAGCGATTGAAGTTTTAGCATATAAGGATCGAATTGGCATCAGGGTTAGCTAAGTTTGGTCATGTTATTTAAACTTAATTAATAGTAAGACTTATGAGGTAAGGGTTGAAAATTCTTCAGGGATGAGGATTCAATCTAAAGGTATGCAAATACCTAATCTAACTAAGTGAAATAATAATATGAAAACTTATTTAAAATACTAACAATTTTTTATAGGGATTTAAGATCTATAACATATTCTTTCTCTCAAAATACTAGATACTAAATCAGCTATTTGAGGGGCAGCCAATTTAACATCATTATTGTCAACTGTATGTGCTTGTGGACAATTGTTATCTACAGTTATTTCTTCAAAGCAGCTTCTAACAACATATATTATAGGGTAGAGTTTACAGCCTTTAGGTCTCCAATCATAAATACTACATAGTCTTGTTTTAGGATTTAGAAATACACATTTACCATTAATGTTTTTAAGTCTATGGAAACCTTTATTATAAACTACAAAGTCTTCAGTTTTAAATCCTAATGAAGCTATACGTTCAATATCCTCCCTTAACAAGATCATTTCAGTATTCTCACAGCATCTTCCACATTTAATACATTGAAACATACCTAACACCTTAAGGCTCAGATGGTTTATTATATCATCACGTCATCCGCTGGACTTCAAATCATCGCTAAATAATAGAGAAACCGTAGAATTTAAACTCTACGTAAATCTTAATATAGACTTCAATGGCTTTCTAATTAGCTTAAGTCACTATGAATCACGCTGTTACTGTATTATTCTCTCAGGATATGTATATATGTTAAATCTACGTCCGCGAGTAAAGCCTACTAGTGTTATACCTATCTTGCTAGCAAGATTAATCCCAGCCTTTGATGGAGCTGATATGGATGCTACTATTGGTATTTTAGCTATAGCAGCTTTAAGAACAACTTCATATGTTAATCTACCTGAAACTGTAAGTATGCTTTTCTCTGTTGGTAGTAGATTTTTAATCATGTATCCTATTACTTTATCTATAGCATTATGTCTCCCAATATCCTCCGCTAATGCAAGTATTTCTAAGTTTTCATTAAAAATGGCGGCACAATGTGTACATCCTGTCTGCTTAAATATTACAGCTTTACTATGCATTAGTCTAGAAGCTTCAAGTATGTTTTTAGGCTTAACCCTAAAATTGAAGCTGCATACCTTATATTCAATAGTTAAATTTAAAACATCATCCATACATGAAGAGGGCTTAACACCCTTATATCTAGTTTCCACATTACCCCTAACATCTACATATACAGATTCACCGCTAATCTTAATGGAGTTGATGTCGCTGATTGACTTAACAATACCTGAAGTATACAAATTACCAATAACCAACTCCTCAATCATTACCGGCGTTAAAAACAAAGTAATATAGGGCTTATTATTGATATGGATATTTAATATAGATTCTACAGCAACAAGATCTTCAAGTTCACTATATCCCTCACCATCAACAAACCTTAAAATCCTAACTTTACTTAGCAAAAACCACACCTCACAGCTTAATTTTACCTATTAGAAGCGATATCATAATGCTTGATGCAACAAGATCTGCAGTACTTCCAGGATTTAGCTTATTCCCCTCATTTCTAAGCTCTCTGTCAAGGCTCCATATCATTCTCTTACCATCCTCAGTTAGTAGACCACCAGCATTAAGAACTTCACGAGCTCTATCCGATACTTCACGAGCTCTATCTAAACCGGCTTTACGGGCTATTAATGTATCTGGATATGTGGAGAGTATTTTTAGAAATGTATGTACTGTAGCTACATTGACATCTCCAAGCTCATTCATAAGTTTGGTAAAGTAGGGTGAGCCAACTTCAAAACTTATCTCAAAGACAGTAACCCACTCGCGAGATATTAGGTCGTAGCTTGCAGATATTTTGAACACCTCAAACAATCCTATATTCTCCCTAACAATTTGATCTCTTGATTTTAAATCTTTAACATCAAGCCTAGGAGAACTACCTAGACCACCAGGATTTGCAATAGATATAGCATCATAAAAGTCAATAGAGTCCCTAGGAGTTGTTGATTTAACAATCTTTTCAACATAGCTTCTAAAATTAGCTAAACCCTCTCTAAACGATATAACTGCTGCACATGTCAATGGAATTATTAACGTCAATATACCTAAACAAGTATTACCTCCACTTTGCCATTTAGAAACTTCTTTAACACCATACTTTATAAGATAACCTAAGCGAAGATCATCTAAACCAATTAAATTACGTGAAGCTTTTAATCCTCTATAAGCTGCACGTCTTAAACAGGGCTCAATAGCTACTGCTGAAGCTAGGAAATGCTCATATCTAGTATCTTTAAAATCAGATATTCTATGAACATTACCAGGCTTAGGATATCCAGAAACCTCTAATAACAATGCAAGCTGAGCACACCTTACAATAAAATCAATAAGACCCATTAAATCCTACCTCCTAGCTCTTAATAAAACATAATCAACAATTCTATCAGCAATATTTATATGTGTAACCGTTTGGAGACCCATCCATCCAGGCTGACTATTAACTTCATTCACGACAAAACCATTAGAGCTCTCCATAATATCAACACCAGCAACTTCACATCCAAGTGTTTTAGCGGCTTTAACAGCTAACTCAGCAAATTCGCCTTCAGGCTTTAACGGTCTAGGTCTACCGCCCATAGCAACATTTGTCTTCCATGAGGATGACTCCCTATACATAGCAGCAATAACTTCATCCCCAACAACAAAGGCTCTAATATCCCTAGTACCGTGAGGTATAAACTCCTGAACATATAAAACATTATGTGTAAAGCTTAATGAATGAAAAACCGTTCTTGCAATATCAGGGTCAATTATCCTTGTAACTCCATGACCTCTAGACCCGAAAACAGGCTTAATAACCACATCACAGCCAAGCTCTCTAAACGCTCTCAATGCTTCACTTATGTTTTCAGTAACAACAGTTTTAGGTACAGGTAAACTATTCTCCTCCAATATTGCTAATGCATGGTATTTATCAACACATTTCTCAATAGCTGAAGGATGATTAACAATATAAACACCAAAACGTGAAAGCCTATGTAAAACATCCATTCTAAAAATACATTCATCAAGACTCCCACGGCCAATAGGTCTAATAATAATAGCATCAACATCTCTTAAGACATCAATACCCTTAATAAGAACTATAGGCTTAAACCCCACATGAGCAACAATATCCTGAAAACGGAAACAAACAAATTTAACACCTCTTCTTGAAAGAGCTTCCTGAAGCTGAATACTACACCAGCCCATAGGATTCCTTGTTAAAATCCCAGTAAAACCCATAGCATATCAAAATATCAAAAGCTAAAAACTTTACTATCAGCTAAAATCTTAAAATTTATAGTTAATTCACAATATTCAAATGAAATATCTGATTTATCCTGTATTCTACTCTATTATAATGTACATACTACTAGAACATTTACTCTTTACTAGATAACTATAAGCTTACCTCATAAATTTACATTTATATAATAGATGAGTTAATATATAGGTTTAAATAGTTATATTAGTATGAGTAGATCATACGTTAAGGGTAGACGTTTTGAGCATTATATTAAAGATAAGCTTGAAGCTAAGGGATGGATTGTTACAAGAAGTGCTGGGAGTAAGGGTCCCTTTGATTTACTAGCTGTAAAGAATGGTAAAATACTGCTTATACAATGTAAATGGAGAAGAAATACTATTGCAAAGAATTTAATCGATGTAGCTTTAAAAGCTGGTGGACTACCAGTACTAGCAACACATATTAAGGGAAGAGTTGTGTTTCTAAATGTTAATGATGAGTCTCAAATAGAAATTTAATACTTATGGATTAACTTTTACTTTTAATCTATGGATTAGAGAGTTATTGATAGGAAACTTATTGGATGTGATGGGTTTAATTTAAGTCTTAGATTTGCTGATAGATACAATGATGGGTTTAAGTATATGAATGATAGGATTAGTAGGCTTTTAAGGCTATAGAGATATACATTAGCCTCTTAGTAATATTATGCTTAATATTTCATAGATTTAAGCAGCTTGAAGAATTTACTAGAAGTCTTGCGTAGACCCATACCTAAGCTACTATTTATTAACTATAGCTAGGTTAAATGTATATTCAAGCTTGATCTAGCATCACACCAATCTCTGGACTATAATTATGGGTACTAGCGGGCAAGAGTATATAAGATTAACAAGTGAATTAGACATGTTTTATGGGTAGGGAATACGTCAAAATATCTTCACTATAGATGTTAAGAATAAGCTGTTAAGTAGTAAGCTTTAATTTTCGTGCGGATTAATATTGTCGGTGGATAAGGTGAATATTAATAGTTTACTATTTGGTACAGCTGGAGTACCTATAAGTACTCCTAAACCATCAAGTATTAACGGGATTAAGCAGGTTAGGATTTTAGGTTTAGATGCTATGGAGATGGAGTTTGTTAGAGGTATAAAGATGAGTAGAGAAACAGCCTTAGAGGTGAAAGAGGTAAGTGTAAAGGAGAATGTAGTTTTAACAGCACACGCTCCCTACTATATTAATCTAAACTCTCCAGATAAAGATAAGGTTAAGGCTAGTATTAGGAGAATTCTTGATACTGCTAGGATTACTCATACTGCTGGAGGATGGTCTATTGTCTTCCATGCAGCATATTATGGTGAAGACGAGTTGAAAATAGTTTACGATAGAGTTAATAATGCACTAAAAGAGATTGTAAAGACATTAAGAGATGAGGGAATTAAAATTTGGATAAGACCGGAAACCTCAGGAGGACTTGCAGAATTCGGCTCTCTTGAAGAAGTCCTAGCATTAAGCCAGAATTTTGAGGGGGTTCTTCCATGCGTAGATTTCGCCCATTTACATGCTAGAAGTATTGGTGGATACAATAAATATGGTGAAATAGCTTCAATATTTGAACAGATTGAAGAAAAGCTTGGTAGAGAGGCTTTAAACAATATGCATATGCATTTCTCAGGAATAATATATGGTGAGAGAGGAGAAGTAAAACATGTTAATCTTGAGGAGGCTGACTATAACTACTATGATCTAGCAAGAGCCCTAAAAGACTTCAATATTAAGGGAGTAATTATAAGCGAATCACCAAATATTGAGGGGGATGCTATACTACTAAAAAGTAAATATGTAAGTATTTAGACATAATATTTTACTTCATGGAAACAGTATTATCAATCTTCATGTAATTCATGTAGTTAAGTTTCGTAACGTTAGTTTTATAAAGTAGGGGTTAAACTTAGCTTGTGATTAATAAATTGTTTCTAGCCGCTACTCTAATAGCTACAATTATACTGATATATGCAATAGTTCAAGATATTAGAATGCTTGAGGATGAAGTGGAGAGATTTAGCAGTATTAAATCAAGTCTTTCAATTCTAATTAGTAAAGCTAATAACTTAAGGGAGGAAATTAATGAAGCTAATGAAAAACATATTAAAATGAGAGAAGTATACAATATTAAACTATGGCTACTTAACAGAGGTATTAAACCTTTAAGCATTGGAAATAATGTTAGTACAGTAACTGTACTGGTGTTTTATAATGATGTTTTATATCCAGAACATAATAAAACATCATTGGAAAAATATTTTAAAGGAGTATTTCTAGAAAATGTTAGTATAGCATACTTACAAATATATTCTCCATCAAACTTTAATATACTTAAAGAAATATTCAGTAAAGCATATCAGACTAGACCCCACATGCAATATGAATATGTAGTTTTCCTTAATAGAAATGAAATGTTAATACTTGATCTTAACACCATATTATCAGATTTAGAGGTGTATACTAATTGTCTAAAGTACTTTATGCTTACAGCATAGTTAAGATGTTAACATTTACATTAGTATTAATATTGATACTTACACATTTTTACATAAATGCACAGATAACAGCATTACAGGCAGAGAGGGAGAAATTAGAGAAACAGATAAGCGACTTAAACGTTTTAATGAATAAGCTTAAGGAGCTAAGAGAGAAAGCTGAATTGTTAACTTTAGAAATGGGAATTGAAGCTGAAATATATAGTTTAACAGGAAGTATACCATATAGGATAAAGCCAATATTTAACAATACAGTGGTACATGTATACGTCTTTTTAAACACAAATTGCCCATCATGCGAGGAAGACTATAAGCAACAGTTCAACTCTAGAGTTAAAAACTGGATTTCAGAGATTATAGATATAGAGAAGGAATTCATAAATATAGCTAAAAACTCCTCAATAGCTGATAAGATATATAGAGAGGTAAACAGCTCAAAACCGAAATTGAATACTATAGAAATTATAGCTTTATATGGTGATTTAGCATTAAAGCTTTCATGGGATTTAAATGATGAAGCAATCATTAAGGCAATAGAGAAAATGTTTGAGTTGAGAAACGTATCAAGCAGGGATCTTAGGATAATCATTCCAGAAATACCGGAGCTAAGCCAAAAACCTCAAACACAACCTATTGAAAGCCCAATAGTAGCCTTCATAGTTGGAGCTATTCAGGGATTTAATCCATGTATAATAGCCATAATGACATTTATCATTGCAACTATAAGCGGAAGTGGAAGGTTTATGAAGCTTATAGCAGTAGCGTTAGGAGTGCTCTACTCGTATCTTATATTTAGTTTCATAGTGTTTTCATCACCAATAATAATTCAAAACATTCAGCATGCAACAACAGCTCTAATAATAGTACTCCTAGTATTAATAGCTTACTATTTGATTGAAATAATTCTAGAAATAAAAGTGGAAAAAATAGGTATAGCTATGGATGCTAGTAGAGGAGTACTTCCACTATTTAGAACACCTAAACTCCTACTAAGATTAGCGAATAGGGTGGTTTCATCTAGAAGCTTATATTTATACTTCATTCTTGGGCTTATATTCTCCCTAGTTAAAATGCCATGTATAGCACCAGTAACAACATACTATATAGCTAAGCTACCATATCAACCCGTAGAGTCACTAATAAACATAGTAGCATTAAACATAGGAACAGTAACTCCATATATAATACTAACAATATTAGCATGTTTAGGAATTTTAACAGTTGAGAAGCTGGCTTCAATGAGGGGGCTTAAGATAAGAATAATACAGAGAACAATAATAATAGTAGCATTAATATTAACAGTTATGTTTCTACTAACAACTTAGCATCGGTAATGAATTCTATTGGCTAATGTTAATATATACTACTTAGAATTAAACATGCTTATAAATCGTTTATTTACATTATGTTCACGACAATATTTTAAGGCAAAATCAAGATCTCTACTTGAATCTATATCAATAGATACTCTAAGAGAACTATAAATCTTAATTTTTAATCCTCTCCTAGTTGCTTCATCAATATGTTTCTTAAAGCTTAAATCACCGAAGAATGTTTCCATGTTGTTTGGTGGCTTACGGCATAAAATGTTTGTACCACACATATCACGTGAAGGAGATATAATAACATTATAGTTTAGGCTTAAATCAATAATTCTATTGATGTCCATAGGTTCAATTAATGGAATATCTAATGGAGTAACGATACTTAAATCGAAATTGTTAGTGATGTTTTTAACGTAGTTTATGGATTCGTTTAATCCTAAATCAACACTAACAGTATCAACACCAAAAGACCTAGCAAGACTTAAAACTCTACTATCAGGTGAAATAACAATTATACTTGAAAGCTTGGATGATGTTAGAGCATTAAGAACATCTGTAAGCATAAGTAAGCAAAGCTTAATTCTATTATTAGTATCTAGAATATTAGAAAGCCTACTCTTAGCATAGTTTAAATGTTTAACAGGTATGATACCGATACCCTTCATACCTAAACCTTTAGGAATTTACGGTTAAGCTTTATGATGCTAACTAATAAAAGTAAAATATAAGTTTCTTACAGATATTCTGTTTAAAGTGAATGGATAAACTCATATAGTATATTATTGAATTCCTCAGGTTTCTCTATCATTACCATATGTCCTGAGCCTTCAACTACTCTTAATGTAGAGCCAGATATCTTCTCATTAAGATATTTCGAATATTTTACAGGGGTTAATAGGTCATCGGAGCCACATATAATTAATGTCTTCACACTTATACTACTAATTTGATTCATTAAATCGAATTTATCACATGCTTCAAAATCCCCATAAATCACTTCAGGACTAGTCTTTAGCAGTTCCTCTTTAACTCGGTTTCTAATAGTCTGACTTGCATTACTCGATACAGCCATACTGACAATAAAATCAACAGCTTTAGAATAATCCTCATGTATCAACTTAAATATTTTAGGTAAAACTCTAAGTCTAGCTCCAGTACATACTAGAACTATTGCTTTTAAATGGTTTGAATACTTCAATGCAAACATTTGAACTATAGCACCACCCATTGAATGCCCTACCAAAACAACATTTCTCAAGCTATTCCTATCAAGAAAATCCCTTACATACTCCACATACTCCTCAATATTTCGCTTACCCTCACCACCATCATGACCAGGTAAATCAATAGCAATAGAATTCTTAAAATATTTAACTTGATAAGCCCAAACCTTATGATTACCTCCTGCACCATGAATAAACACTATTGGATATAAACCCAAAGTATCACCATTTAGTGAGAAAACTGAAATATATAAATCTATTTAACATATGAAAGACTTATGAACTTAAGCATGTCTTATTACCTCCATTTTGGTATTGTGTTTCTATGAATTCTTGGTGCTTATTTTCTCATTAGTCCATAATCATAACAATCAAGCTTAAAGATCTAAACCATGATAATATAACTCCTATCAATAACAAAGTTAGAATATATGAAGTCATCCTAGATGAATGGAAATACATATTAAGCATTGTTAAGGTTTGAGTAATTTATCCCCAATACTTAATATATAAGTTTGAGAGTACTAGAGAGAAAATGGATGTTGATGATGAAGGTTTAAGAATAAGACTTCAAAAACTTGAAGATAAAGGATACATTAGCATTAGGTTTAATAATAAATATATTCTTACAGAGGGGTGAAAATTGTTTTAAGGAAACTACTAGAGACTACTGCTTTTTAAGCTTTACAGCAGTACCATAAGCAACCATTTCGGCTGCTCCAGACATTATATTTGAAGTTGTAAATCTTACATTTACTACGGCATCAGCACCTAGGGCCTTAGCCTTCTCAATCATTCTTTTAAAAGCCATCTTTCTAGCCTCCTCAAGCATATCAGCATAATCCGTCAACTCCCCACCAATCAAGTGTTTAAAAGCCATTTTAATATCCTTACCAACATGTTTTGCTTTAACAGAAGAACCCCATACAATACCTAAAACCCTCTCAACCTCCACTCCAGGAACATAATCAGTATTAACAACCATAATTTCCTCAGACATATTAAATGTATTTATCAGCAACTATTTAAACTTTAGCTTATAACTTAATTCATTCCATACTATTGATATACTATTTTTTCTATATTAACTTCAGATAACATTTAACATGAATTGAAACCATGAAAACTCTTATTAACTAAGTTTAGAATTAGTTATCAGTATATAATAATGCTTAATTTAGTTGACTGTTATATTTAGAAGAGTAATTAATGATTTTAAAATCAATAATTAGCCTAAGACTGTATTTACTATAATAGTTATGACGTACTCATTAATTCATATAGCGAAATCTTTTAAGACACTAATATTTAACCCCAATCAAATATGAGGGGAATGTTAAATCGTATTGATTATGATAGATGGTACTAAGCGAACTATATCGCAATTTGGGAAGGGAAAAATATGATTAAGCCATAAGTATATGACTCCTCCCTATACGGCTTTGTTAACTTTAGATTTATTTGAGAGTTCTCTCCCTATTTATGGTGTTAATATGGTTAAATTTGTTAAGTTTGTTAGGGAGGGAACTCCATTTACTCTAGTTGTTTATTGCTCAATATTTCCATTCATCTAGAATGGCTTCAGATATTCTAAGCTTTATCGTTACTAGAAGTATCTATATTATCGTGGTTTATCTTAATCTTCTATTGATTTTGATAGGAGGGATGTTAGGATTATGGTTGATCTATTGTAAGTAGGTTTTAAGAGAAAGTTATTTATGTTGTGTTTAAGCCATTATTGAGGAGGATTCTCTACATATGGGTTTATGATGTTGCAAACATACTTACATTCCTAACATTAAAAGGTTAGAGCTACCTATAGTTCAAATATAGTTGTATTAAGTAATGAAGCAATACTATAAGCATCTAAAATATTAAAAACATGATATAGTTTAAAGGTTAGGAATCTAATGGAGAGAATAATACAATACATTAAGGATAGAGTATTCGATAATTATATACCATGCATGAAGAATAGATGTGATGGTGAAAATGTATTAATGCTTATAATCAATAATATACATACTAAACAAACATGGATTAACAGGAAAATAAAAGCTAAAAATTCATAGAAAATACAATACCAAAAATAGATGTGATAAAACATGCTTAAGTTAACAAAGCCAAAAATTTGTAGTTAGCAATGTATTCCTCTACAGCTTATGTATGTAGCGTTTAGAAGCTCTAAATGTAAAAATTTGTTATTTATTTACCACTCTTCTTCCCATTCCTCTTCTTCCCATTCCTCTTCTTCCCATTCCTCTTCTTCCTCCTCCCATTCTTCCTCAAACAATACTATACACCTCACTAATTATCCAAGAGGAGCTTTTCAGGAGGTTTATAAATTTTTCCCTGTTAGTGGAGAAGCAGCTATTGATAAAGTAATATAAGCTCTATGCAGTTTAAATGTTTACATGATGTATAATACATAGTTTAAATATTAAAAATAGTACTGTGAATTTAATGTAAACTAATTCCTATTTCTAAACTTAGCATAGAAGTTGTAAATGTTTCTTATAAAAACCGACAAGAAAATCTAGAGCTTAGCTCTGAGATGTTGATAGGTTTAAATGTTTCAGAGCATAGTAATTACTAGGGATGTTCTCTTGCAGAATAGGTTAGATGGCAAAGATCTGAACACATGTATAAATAAATATAGTTTATATCTTAATGAGATTTATGGAATGAAGGAGCTTTTATCCTTAGGCTAGTAGATGTGACTGAAAATGCGAAGCCCCAGTTAAAAAATGGAAGCTAGGAATAGTTTATAGGTGTTGTGAAGTATCTAAATTAATACTTTAACACGCTTTAGTAAAGGTAGTGCAAATATATGAATCTCATAGTGGTTCTGAATGTATTGTTACCTCTGAGCTACGTATCCTTCTTTTAATATCTCTTTCTATTTTTGTAGTTATGTTGTGTGCTTCATTAAGCTTAAGATCGCTATTTAGGGAGAATGATATGTTGATGTATTTTCTTCCCATATATGTAAATGCTACTACTCTATTTATTCCCCTTACTTCAGGATGTTTTAAAATTATTCTTCTAACAGTTTCTACTAGTTCTAAATCTTCCCTTGCATGTTCCTCATCAAAAACTCTATTAATACTAGGTTCAATATGTATTGTTACCGTTACTACTTTATCTATGTATTTATGTATTTTTTCCTCTATTGCCTCCGCTGTTTTATGTGCTTTTTCAAGAGATGTCTCAGGATCAAACTCAACATGAAGGCTTACATTCACTCCTCTACTTGTACATATAGCTTTTACATTATGTACTCCCTTAACTTCATCATGCTCTAAAGCTATGCTTTTAATTTTTGATATTAAGTTTTCACTATTCTTAGGCTCCATATGTATTGTTACTTCAGCTTCTCCCAGAATTTTTCTAATAGATTCTTCTATTCTCATGCTTACCTCATGTGCCTTCTCAAATGTTAATCCGTTTCTTAAAGTAACTATCGCCTCAATGAAATATTTAGATTCTATTTTCCTCATTTTTAAGTTTTTAAGCTCAGTAATGCTATTATCTTTAAGTATTGTTGATAACACCTTTCTATATGTTGATTTAGGTACTGTATCGGTTAGGTCGAGGATTGTAGACCGTATAAGTCTTAAGCTAGCAAACAATAATAGAACTGATAAAACCATTCCAGCAATAGCATCACTAATTTTTAAGTTATAGTTTACAAGAATTAAGCCTATAAAAGCTATAACTGTTGAAAATAGATCAGAGAATGCATGGATAAAATCTGCTCTAATAGTATAGCTTTCACGGAATCTTCCTGGATTTAATATAAATACTCTTATTAAATGTATAGTGAAAGCATATAGAACAGCACCAAATCCTATAAATCCTGGCTCTAAAGGCTTAATTCCTAATAAAATCCTCTCTAAGGCGTTGAAACCTATAGTTACTGTAACTCCTAGAAGTATAATTCCTCCAATAAATCCTCCTATAGCTTCATATTTTCCATGACCGTAAGAATGATCCTCATCTGCAGGCTTTAAGCTTATTCTTGCCGTTACGAGAAGTATAAAGGTTGTAAACGCATCAAATAATGCATGCATTGCATCACTAACCAACGCTAAGCTATTCAGCAGAAATCCTGATATAAACTCAACAATTACAATTGTGGAAACAGCTAGAAGTGATATTTTAAGAGCTTTTATCCTAGTTAGACCCAAATATTTATTCACATTACTTCAGATTACGACATAAAAACCGGGATTTAAGTTTTACTAGTGTATTGTCTCCACTCTCTTTGCTTCAGCCATTCAGGAACAATTACACTATAAACAAACTGGTTTATAGTCATTCCCCTCTCCTCAGCAAGCTTTTTAAGTTCTTCATAAATATCTCTACCTATAGATATTCTCTCCCTCTCCTGATATGGATTAGATTTATAGCTTTGATTAGGATTCTCATACTTAATTACAACAGCTCCAGTATAGGGTTGAACGTATGCAAGGACTTGATAGAAATTATAGAGACTATATAGAAACATAAACATTGATATGCAGAGTATAAAAAGTCTTAGATTATAATATATTTCTCCATATATGTTTAAGGCTTTACCAATAGGATCCATTAACGTTATAAGAAATAGAAAAACCGGAATTATAAACAGTATTTTCCAGGGTTTTTCAAATGGGGTTTTCTTAAAAAACCTTGTAAACAATACTGCAAGCGTTATAACAGCAACTGATAATGGAACTATCACAATTGTTAAAATAATATCTATTAATCCTGGTGTAGATAGCTCAAACATATAACTTATAAGTATCAATATTCATACTTATTAAGTTTTTAAATATTTTTTATTTACACTGTTAGTATAAGTCATTATAGTATGTATTATTTAACTGAAAAGATATACTAGTAATACTAATAGAATATATGGAGAAGTATACTTATATATTAGCCATGCTTTTCTAGGTGTTGGCATTATTATAAATTTAGCTACTAAATATAGCATTGCCATACTTAATATTGAAACTGATAATGTATATGCTAAGCTTACATATATACTCATAGTTAAAGCCAATATTATAAGTATTGTAGATGAAATAGTAATATGCCATTTAGCCTTACTTCTACTTACTATAGCTGGTAGCATTGGAACATTTACTCTTACGTAGTCTTTTGAAAAGGCAAAGGATAAAGCCCATAGGTGTAGGACTCCCCAACTCATAATCACTAATCCAAGCATAAACCCTTCAAAATTCAGCATTCCCTTACCTATCCACCATCCACCCCAAATAGGGCATGCTATAGAGGGTAGAACAGTAACTATGTTTAAGGTTGTTTTCCTCTTAGCTATGATTGTGTAGGCTACAATGTAGCTTAATAATCCTAATATGAGAAGTGAAAACGTAACAATACCTGCTGAGTATGCAGCAATTAGCGATGTAAGTATTAGAGATAAACTAAATGATAGTGCTAGCTTAGGCTTAATCTTACCTGATGGTATTGGTCTTCTCATAGTTCTCGCCATTAATACATCAATATCCCTATCAATATAGTTGTTAAGAGCATTAGCACCACCAACACCGCAGAAAAGAGCTACAGTAGACATCAATACTTCATAGTTTAATAGTACTTGAAATCTTGAAGCCTTTAGATATGCTATAACTGCAAGTGAAGCTATAGCTAGTAGTACTCTTGGCTTACATAGATACCATAGATTTCTAGCTAGCTCCATAAGTTTACGGTGAAGAGCTAGCTTATAACTTTTAACTATATATAGTATTTACATATTCCTAACTTTCGATTTTATTAGGCTGTGATATGCTATTATTTTTGAGATTTGCTTTGGATATTTTAAGCTTAGTTTTGAAGTTATCTCTAAGTATTCAGGTATCTCAACTATAATTTTCAAAATGTTAAGTATTGTTTCTTCACCCCCCTTTTTACATGTCTTCTCAATTACAAGCCCTAAGTCAAACATATGTGCTTTAAAGAGTTGAGGTAAAGCTGCACCTATAAGTACTCCATCATCAAGACTTAGTAATGGAGGTATCCCCATACTGAATCTTCTAAAGGGATCTGTAAGTTTTTCATAGGCTGATCTTTTATAGCAGTGAATCTCAACATATATGTTTGGCTTAAACATTTCTATGAGTTTAAGCAGTCTTCTTCCAGCTTTTGTCTTGTAGTACTTTCTACTTAGAGTACTTACATATTTCTCACCGTGGGAAATACATGGAACAAGAATAACTTTACCATTAATCTTTAAATTCATGTGTTTAAGCTTTTCTAGAATTGGGCCTATAATTTTACCTTCATTACCATGTAGGCCACCGACAATAAGCTTTACTACCTTACTACTACCTAAAGTACACTTATAGATCCTCATTGATTAAAGATGTTAACCATGCTTATAAATTATTATGTAGTGTGTTTAATACTATAATGTTAAGCTACTAACGGTTTAGAGATTATAGCTGGATTTAGTATTAGATTAACCTTAGTGTTTGAATGATTATAAGGGCAAGAATTAGTGATGCTGGAAGAGCAGGTACTGGCTTTTTAGTTCTCTCTGCTATTATTACTGTTATGTAGAATCCTACAATTAATCCAAAAGATACTCCTAATGCTGGCATGTATCCGTAGTTTATTATTGAGAAGGATTGTGTCAGAGAGTAAAATACAATATCTCCTAGTCCTATGTTTATCTCTTTAAACATTACTACGAGTCCCGTAAGGTCCTTAGGATTATCTTCAACTATGGCCTTAATAGGTCCTCTATATACCGCTACAATATCATATATTGAAAGCATTATGAGTAGTAGTATTGTTGACCATACATTCAATGTAGATCCAATCCATGATCCTGCAGCTGTACCGAAAATTATCATACTGACTGCTTGAAGAAACCCCTTAACATGAAATATAAGATACACCATCACAATAGTTTCAATTACCGGTATAGTAATAAGTAAAGTTTCTAAAATACCTCTATCTATATTTATTATGATAATGCTAAATATCATTATGTTGTATAGATAACAAATTCCAAAACCACTTATAATATATGAGATAATAAGTAGGCTTCTTAAAAGCTTTCTCCTAATCTTAACGATGAAGTAGACAATCAATCCACCTACTGCTATTACTCCAGTAAAGATTAAGGCATTATAGTATGGTTCTAGTCTAGTAAGTGCTTCAACTGGTGGTGTTGTAGGTTCAGGTTCAGGATATGGTGTTATAATAGGTGTTGGCGATGGAAGATTAGAGAGCTGAATTATAAATGTAAACCCCCAACTCATCAATATAGATACCAAAATAGGTATTATGTGTTTCATGTATAGTGTCTTCATATAATCCATAAATAGTTGAGTTAAGCTTTAAATACTTTGTTTCTCTCCATCATTATGGATCTACTGGATGAAATTTCATCTATAGGAGCTCAAGTAGAGTTCTTAATTGAGAAATACCTCATAAGCAATACCTCCGAGGAGTTTAAGGAAGTTGTATTACATCAAGTTAAAGCAGGCGGTAAGAGGATTAGACCTGCTCTAGTTATATTGTCATGTAAGGCCTGTAATGGAAGGATTGAAGACGTATTTCCAGTAGCTGCAGCTATGGAGCTTATACATAACTACTCCCTCATATTCGATGATATAATTGATCGTGGTGAACTAAGACGTGGTAAACCAACCACAAGGAAAAGGTATGGTGATACCATGGCTATTCTAGCAGCTATACACTATAGAGAAGCCATAACTGAGGCTTTAAACAACTCAAAAAACTCTATCCGTCTTCATAAGCTTGTAGCTGAAACTATAAAAGCTCTTGTTGAAGGTGAGAGACTCGACGTACTTTTTGAACAGACTGGAAGAAATGATGAGTACATAGCTAAACATAGAAGACAATATGTTAGCATTAATGAATATATTGAGATGGTTAAATGTAAAACCGGCGCATTACTTAAAGCATGCTGTATGGCCGGAGCTATAGTTGCAGATGCTAAGGAAGACTTTATTAATGCTCTAGGTAGCTACGGTATTAATATCGGTATAGCTTTTCAAGTAGCTGATGATATAATTGATCTATTTGGTGAAGAGAGAAAAATAGGGAAGAAGGTAGGTAAAGACATTATTGAGCATAAGCTTGGAAACATAGTTCTTCTACTATATGTAAAGAATTTCCCCAATGAAGCTAATATAATCTTCAATACTCTTAGAAGGGATTACGTAGATTATAATGATGTAGTAAAAATAATTGAAATACTGGAATCTAAAGGAGTAAAGGAGGAGGCATACAGCTTTGGTCTATCCTATGTTAAGAAGGCTAAAGAAAGCTTAAAGATACTTCCAGATACAGATGCAAAACAAACACTTCTTAAACTTGCAGACTTAATACTATACCGAGAATACTAGCGACCATTATGCAGCTCATAGATTTTTATCCCTCTATGTTAGAGATTTCATAGGATTGTATTCAATGGAATAAAATTCCATTGAATGTTAAGATATCGATATAGTCTTCTATATTAAATGTCTAATTTAAGAAAGGTTTAAGGTATTATTTGAAGTTTATAAGATCTCTAATACAGCTGTTAATAGGATAATAATCTTAGAGGAAGATAAATATTAATCATAGAACCTCCTAGAAGAACTATAGCTCTAAATGAAACTTAATTAAGCTAATAGTAAACAATACGAATCTGAAACCGCAGGCACAGTAATTTGGGCTCTAAGAATTTAAAACTACTATAAACTAAAAACTATAAGGCTCCTTATTACTCTCCACACAGCTGGAGATTTAATAATGGTTCATAGCTTAGCAATCCATTAGCGGCTTCTTCATCTTTCACGGCTTACATCTTAGAAGCAAAGAATATGCCACTACTTGTTAGCCTACTTTCTCTGTTAAGTTTTGTAATTTATGCTAGTTAGTAGGTTTATAAGTGACCTATGTTGTAGAATTATGTCTATTAAACCAAGGTTGCATGGAAGGGTGTGGAGAAATAATTAAGAAGACTGTAAAGGAAGCTAAAAACTAGAGAAACACGTATAATAACTGAAGTAGCGAAATCGTTAGTAACATACATGAAGTAAGATTTGAAAGTTTTAGTAAGAAATTTGGAATTGTGGAAACTACATTGCTTAAACATAGTAATAGGTTTAAGTTAGCAGCATTACTAGGAGACTTAAAGTAGATTCAGAGAGGATAATTTCAGGTGTTTATAGGTATGTATTGGAAGATTTATGGTATTTAAGCCGATTATGGTTAATGTTCTTAGTAGATACTTTAAGAAAGATTAGAATAGATTTATACCTATATGTTCATAATGAAAACATAGAGGTTAAAATCCTAATAGAAATAGATGATGTTGAACGTCTAACTGGAAATGTAAAGTATAGAGAAAATAATAGGTAGAAAGCGGGAAGAAAAGTTATAGGAGTAAACATGATAAAGGAAGCATACAAAGAGAAAAGAACTAGACATAGAAACAATACAGGAGCAATCATGGTAATCTAGAAATAATAATGTAATCAAGGTTTTCCAAAAAGTCTACTTAATACGTTTATTATAAGTGTAAGGTTAAAAGCGTAAATTTAATATTGTAGTCTTATTAATGGTGTTATGAGTCTAATTAGGAAAAGGTTTAAACTAAGTAAGAAAGCTGTAAGAGAGTTTTCTGAAATGCTAGCTAGTATTGACCTCATATTAACGCTTGAGGGAAGCCTAGAATACTTAGAGTTAAGAAGTGGGGAAAAACTATACCTAATGGACAGCAAACCCATTATAATTGAGGTAGATAATGAATATATTCCATCGCTTTTCTCATGTAACTTGTTTAAACTACCGGTTATATGGGTTAATCATGGAGCAGTTCCCCATATAATTAACGGTGCTGACTTAATGGCTCCAGGAGTAGTAAAAGTAATTGGTCAATTAGCTGAAGGGAAAGTAGCAGTAGTAGCTGAACAATCAAAGAATATACCGTTAGCAATAGTTAAGGTTTTAAAGAATTGGGATGAGATGCTGAAGGTGAGGAAAGGTAAAATAGCTAGAAACATACATCACATAAATGACAGAATATGGAAAGCCGTAATGGAAGTAATGAAGGAGGAGAAACATATATTAAGTATACCTAAAATAGAATCCTAGAATCAATACTTAAATGATTCAGAATAATCATAAATTTATTTTATCAATTACCATATCTTAATGATCAGGTTAAGATAGTTTAGGTTTAAGTTTTTCATAAGCATATTTATATTCTAAACTATGACCAATCAAGTCAGATAATGCTTCAGGATTCTTCTTTAGAAGATCATCAACAATATGTAGATACCTAGCAATCCTTACAGTATCCGGTGATATTTTAACAAGATCCTTTCCATCTACTAGTACGTAGTGTTCCCTATCAATATCCTCATTTAAAATGTATAAAGCCTCGTTAAGCGCTGTATGTAAGGTGAAGCAGTGAGGGGACCCATCTATGGTAACTATCCGTATGCTTTTCGGCTTACTTGATCTAATTATTGATGCTATTTTACCATACGATAGTGATCCTTCAGCCTCAGGACAATAGGTTAAAACAACATGGTTTCTAGAAAGCTTCTCAAATATTTCCGAATTAATAAATCTTACACATTCACCAAAGATTACTATATCTGCATTATGGAGTTGAGATGTTTTAACCCATATCTTAAGTAGGTTCATTTAAGCACCTCTAAACCTATTGAGTATTACATAGACACACATATCACCACACATAGTACATGGTCCTACATCAACTTCCTTAAACTTCTTATGTTTATCTCTTGCAAGCTGGGGATCTGGAGATAATTTATACATTGTTTCCCAATCAAGCTTAGCTCTAGCACTAGACATTTCAATATCAATCCTTAACGCTTTCTCTCCAAGTTTTACAATATCCCCTGCGTGTGCTGCTATCTTAGCAGCTATAAGTCCATCTTTAACATCTTCAGGCGTAGGTAGTGAAAGATGTTCTGCAGGTGTAAGATAACATATTAGATCAGCTCCTTCAGCTGCAGCTAGGGCAGCACCTATAGCTGCAGCTATATGATCATAGCCTGCTGCAATATCAGTTACTAGAGGACCGAGAACATAGTATGGAGCACCATGGCATAGAGACTTTTCAAGCCTTACATTTGCAGCAATTTGATTTATTGGTAAATGTCCAGGTCCTTCAACCATTACTTGAACCCCCTTCTCCCAGGCCCTCTTGACTAGCTGTGAAACATTAATCATTTCTGCAACTTGAGGGTAGTCATGAGAATCCATAATTGATCCGGGTCTTAAAGCATCACCTAAACTTAAAACAACATCGTATTGAGCTGAAAGTTCAAGAAGATAATCATAGTTTTTATATAGTGGGTTTTCCTGTTCATTATGTAGCATCCATGCCGCAAGTATTGCACCGCCCCTACTTACAATTCCTGTTCTACGTCCTATCTTAACAGTTTTCTCAGCAAGTTCACGTGTTAAACCGACATGAACAGTTACAAAGTCAACTCCATCTCTATAATGTTCTTCAAGAACTCTGAAGACATCATCCTCACTCATATCAATGCCTGAATGATGTTTTCTTACAGACTCCATGTATGCTTGATATATTGGAACTGTTCCAAATGGAACATCTAAAATTTTAAGAATTTCCCTTCTAATATATTTTAGATCTCCACCTACACTAAGATCCATTAACGTATCAGTACCATATTTAAGCGCTATCTTAACCTTTTCCAGTTCCATTCCAAGATCTACATGAAAAGTAGAGGTTCCAATATTAACATTAACCTTAGTTCTTAAACCCTCACCTATACCAACTATTCTTCTATTCCTTGCAAGACTATTCTTAGGAATTACAACTACTCCACGTGAGAGCCTCTGACGTAGTACATCTGGTGATAATCCCTCAATACGTGCAACTTCTACAACCTCCTCTGGAGTACTACCACTTCTAGCAGCTATCATAAGCCCAGTCATAAATACCATGAGAAGTTAACAATACAAATATTTAAATCTGACTATGATGGAAAGTTTTTAAATCCCAGACTTGTAGTTTATGACTTAAGTTAACAGAACAATAAGAATTATGGATCTAAAATCTTCAACTACATATTCTAATACTTAAGTCCATAGAGTATTAGTAAACCATTAGCTTCCGGTGTATTCATATGATGCTACGAGAAATATTTAAGACGATATAGTGAATTAAGTAAGCCAAATGGACATATCTAAAAGAGGTTCTGAGCTACATGGGCTTAATATGGTCTTCAATACATTGCTTTATAATATTAACAATAAGACTTCACGAATCTTAGAAAAGATGAAATCTATGAACTCCATAGTGTAAGTTACTCAGATCTCTAGTTTAGTTATGGAGAGCTTGATATTGGTTTGTTTACAATGAAAATGGAAAAATGATATTACGACCTCCAAACCCTTAATACATAGCTGTGAAGTCCATTGTTAATATCGTATTCAAAAGATATATCTATCTTCTCATTAAGAAGCTTATTTGTAACTAGAAAGTCTACAAGACGATTCCAAGCCTCCTTCATAGGCTCATGAGTACTCTGCCTCTTAAATCTGTAAACTTCAACCAAGCAAATCCCAATCAAAATACATTTATAAATATTTAAATGTTTTCACTAAATTAGCATCATAATACGGTAGATTTAAATAAGTCTAGTAGATTAATACTTGATTAATATGGTTTCATGGAGTAAAGCATTTAGGCAAGCAGTATTAATTCTAGTATTTACAATAATATGGGGTATAATAGGAGGAATAATAGTCCTGATAGGGGCCTTCATGACTGGAGAAAGTTCAAGGATACTTCTTCGATCGATAATGACTGAGGAATATCCAATAATAGAGCCAACAACAATATCTTCAATAATTCCCTCAACAACATTTATGGTTGGCTTAATTGTTATGCTTATAGGATTTCTAATAGCTATCCTCGGCTATACGGCAACATTTATTAAATACTTAACTGAAACAATTATAGATGAGGTTAAGCCTCTACCAACACCACCACAGCCCTATATTCCATCCCCATCTCAAGCAACTTCTCCGGAACAGCAAACCTAAACCTTTTTGAACATCTAAATTCAACGATACATTATTGGTGGCTGTCTACCAGATGCTTCCATAATAAGTTGCCTCGCCAGCTTCTCATCCATACCTGCACGTCTAGTAAGAAAGTTAAGGAGATCTTCAGGTTTAAAGCCTTTTTCAATTCTTTCCTTTAACATCTGAATTAGTGTTGTAAACATTGAAGTTTTAAGCTTTTCCTCAAGGCCAAGCTTAACAACTATTGTTGTTAAACCTATAAATAACGCAGCAATAGTGTCATTAAACTCCCCCTCATTTATGGATTGAATGCTAAGATCTGCACATGCCCAAAGCTCATCATCTAAACCTACAAGCTCAAACTTCATAATTTCAACAGCACTATTAAGAATCAATGCAGTTCTATAAACTTTAATTCGGCTACTTGGCTTAAGATATGCTGTTTCAAGCCCCATATCAACAGCAATTCTAATACATTTCTCCAACGGAAATACATGAAATCTTACAGGCATACGTGGATTAATAGCTGTAATCATCTTAATACCGCCATTAGCATCACGTTCAATCTCAACTTCCCACGGCATCTCAACAATATCGTTAGAGTTTTCATCACCGGTTTCAAACCAAACCTTAATCTTTTCAAGAACATCTTGAACAGACATAAAAGAAGAAATGTAAGCAAATATATAAAGGCTACTGTTCAGCTATATTCCAAATTTACACTATGATGTAAAATACTTCCACTATTAGGATAGAAGGAAAGAGGTCTAATAGCTTGTTAAAAAACTTGTTAGATGATTTCTTATTTTACTGAAGAGATTATAGTTTGAAAATTAAGTAAGGAATAAAATATATGAGTAAATAGTCATTAACCAAAGATTGTTAAATAGAGAATAGATGATTACTTCCCTACTGTAAGAGTAAAAGCTTTCATTTTTGTAAGTGAAGCTATGTTATATCTTAAAACATATTGTGTATTCATTAATTATTTGATTAAGTTTTTAGAGGATTTGATAATGTAATAGGAAGCTTAACAGGCTACATGTAGATGTGTTTGTAGAAGTCTAAATTCTAGGTTGTATCGGTATTGACTTTGATTCTAGTCTTTCTTTTAAACTGTTCTTCATAGAGTTTCTTTACTTTTTCAATTGTATCTATATCATATGGGTTTTTATCAGTTCTAATTCTTAGTATTCTCGCAAAGCGGAGTGCAAATCCTGATCCATATTTAGGGCTTCTCTGAATTTCATTAAATGCAACTTCAACAACAACTTCAGGCTTCACATAAACTGTATGTTTATTTTCAGATGTTTTAATGCTTAGTAGCTTGTTTGTCATCCACTCAAATTCCTCATCTGTTAATCCCTTAAACGTCTTACCTATAATTGTGAAATCCATATTTTCAGGATTTAAAGCTGCTAGATAGTAGTCACTAAGCCATTTAGATCTTCTTCCATAACCCCAATCTGCAGCTACTATAGCTAAATCTAGTGTCTCGTAGGGTTTAATCTTTAACCATTTTCTCCCTCTAATACCTGGATTGTAGGGGCTATCTAATGTCTTAGCTATTAATCCCTCATGTCCGGAATTGTAAGCTTCTCTAAGAAATGCTTCAGCTTCTCTGATATCATCTGTAACTATTCTGTTTGCTAGAAGCTCCTTACTACATGTTTCCTCTAGGATCTGCCATCTTTTCATGTATGGTTCATCAATTAACTCTAGACCGTCAACATATAGTATGTCGAAAAAATAGATTTTTAAAGGTATTTCTCTTAAAATCTCATTAACACATTTAATCCTTCTATATCTCCTCATAAGCTCCTGAAATGGCAGGGGCTTTCCATTCCTATCAGTAGCTACTACTTCTCCCTCTAGAATTGCCTTATCTGCTTTAACATCTCTTCTAACTATGTCTACAATTTCGGGCATACTACTAGTTACATCATTTAGTCTCCTACTAAATATCGTTATTTTTCCATTTTCTTTATGTATCTGTACTCTTGCTCCATCATACTTCCATTCAAATGCCACCCTACCATATTCTTTCAAAATCTCTTCAATACTTTTAGCATTATCTGCAAGCATTGGTCTTATTGGAGTGAAAAGCCTTATTCTAATAGATTCTACATTCTTCCTCCCCATTGTTAAAGCTATTTCAGCTGTTTTCCCAATATCACTTATCAACATGTATGCTCTCCTAATATCCTCTATATTTATATTACTTGCTTCAGCTATAGCTTCAAGCATAAGTCCCTCAACAACACCATGCCTCATCTCTCCGAAAATAGATCTAATAGTATATTCAATCTCAACCCTACTCATCTTACTAAGTAAACTTTTAAGCATATAGAGTCTTCTGGTTTTTGATCGATTTCCCTTAATACCTGCTATTTCCCTAAACTTTTCATATACATTAACTATTGTTAACGGTTCTTCTACAAGTACTTCCTGCTTCCCCCCACTTATAGCTTTCTTAACTGTTTGAAATCCAATACCTAAAGCATTAACTTCATTTTCTGGTAGTATTTTACCAGTAATAAATAGAACTGTAGGAGCTATTTCATCCTTACTTAACCCTTTAAGAAAGCTGGATAATAATCTAATTTTCTCCCTTCTACTTGAAGTTTCCTCAAGATGCTTACAAAGCAAAGCTAAATGTTTAAACTCAGTCATATGGTTTCTACTTTATAGGTAGCATCTATATAGGCTTTATGAAGCTCCATTTTGATAATGCTTCCTTAAGCTCATCGTGTTTCTCAGCATATTCTACTAGTGGTATTTTCTTAATAGCTGCATCTACTGCCTGTCTTACAGCTAAAGCTCCAGATTTACCGCCCATTGGATGTCCCCAAATACCCCCACCTACTTGAATTATTATGTTTCTACCAAGTATCTCTATGAGTTCAGGTATTAATCCTGGATGTAGACCGCCTGATGCAACTGGAAATACAGGCTTAATATTATACCATTCCTGCTCCAGTATGCTTCTCGTTTTTCTAGATGATACTATGTTTTTCAGCGTTTTAACCTCATTCTTTGTTGATTCAAGCTTACCTACAGCTGTTCCTATATGTATATGGTCTACACCTATAAGTCTTGCTATCTCAGCAATAACCGGCATGGATACTCCATGCCTCCTACTTCTTGTAAATGCAGCATGGAAAGCTCTATGTGCATGTATTGCAAGTTTCAAGTCTTCAACTTCATCTCTAACTGTTTGGAGAGCAGCCCATCCAACAGTTAAAATATCTATCATTATAAATTCCCCACCATGCCTAGAAACAAGTTTAGCTCTTCTTAGCATTTCTCTAGTTTCAGCTGTAATGTTAATTAGGTATCCCTTCCTCTCACCAGTTTCCCTTTCAGCTTTATCCCTCATTCTTAATGTTTCAATTAACCTCTCCTCAAATCTATTAAATCTTTGGTTTGAAAGGTTTTCATCATCCTTTAGTAGATCTACTCCACCAATCCAAGCCTCATATCCAGCCTTAGCATGCTCCATCCACGTCATACCCACCTTGGGTTTAGGAACTGTTGCTATGAGAGGTCTATTGTAGATTTTAAGTATTCTCCTTACACCGTTTATACCATGTATTGGACCCTTAAAGGCCTCTATAATTTCTCTTGGAAATCTTACATATTCAAGCCTTAAAGCCTTTAAAGCCTTCATTCCGAAAATGTTACCTGCAATTGAGCTTAGTATTTGAGGCATATTCCCTCCTTCAAAAATCTCTAATGGATACGCTATTTTTACAATGTTCCTTCTTATCTCATATACTCTAGCCATTAAGCTTTTAATATGTGGAGTAAGAGTTGTTAACGTAGTCCATGTACCGATAGAACTTTCAGAAGCAACTCTTCCAGCAGCTTCTTCCAATGTAATTCCTGAAGCCGGATAAATCTTAAAAATACAGATTAAGTCATTACTACTAGGCTTATAGTCTAAATCAACAAAATCCATATACCATTCAAAACCCATACAGACACCTATACCCTATAATTTAGTACTTCTTAACCCTAATAAAACGTATCTAAACTTCATAATTCTGATTGAATGGTGATATTGGGTTCAAATAAAGTTTCTAAATGGAAGCATTAAACTTGAAGATAAGCTTATGATAATTAATACGCATATTGTAAAAGATTAAATACACTTAATTAGTTAAGTCTATTTATTAGATTACTAACTAAAAATTAATATATTAAGGCTTAGTATATTGTTTAGGCGTAAAGTTATGGTTAATTATGAATGTAAACATGGTGAAGTAATATTTCTAGGTACTGAAAAATGCGAGTCAGGAGGGGTAAATAAATATTTTCAATGCTTAAAATGTAAATGTGTACTTATACTTTCAGAAAACGGTGTTTTATACGAAGTTCCAGGAGTTAAATCTAGTGAGGAAACTGTAAAGAAAATCTATAAATAGCAACTTCTCCACTAGCTTACTTAATCTCCTACTGCTAAAACATACTAATCTTTATATTTAAGCTTAATAAGTGTAATTGTGGTTAATCTTATTGAGCTATTCTTAGTATTCCTAAAGATAGGTATGTTCATGTTTGGTGGCGGTTATGCGTCTCTTTCAATCCTACATAAGGAAATAGTTGAATATAGGGGATGGTTAAATGAGAAAGAATTTGTAGATATAGTTGGAATAGCAGAATCTACTCCAGGACCTATAGCTATTAATTGTGCAACATATATAGGCTATAAGCTACTAGGCATAGTAGGTTCTCTTACTGCCACTATAGCGGTTGTAATGCCTGCCTTCATCGTGATATTGATGGTTGCAGTAGTAATAAGGCCATACCTAGAAACAGAAACTGTAAGAATTATTCTGAGAGGAATAAATTCAGCTATTGTAGGATTAATATTCATAGCTTTAGTCATTATTTCTAGAAACGTTATATTTATGGGGTCCTCCATTCAAATAATTCCTCTAGCTATATGTCTACTAGTCATCGTATTGATCATGTTCTTCAAGATTCATCCAATAGAAGCCGTACTAATATCTATTGGGTTAAGTCTAGCTTTCCACTACATATTCAAACTATAAATTAAATAGAATAGCTGTATTGGTATTCTTTAATGCTTACATTTATAATTTTTACTCGCTTATGGATCTGGAATCTAATCTCCACTCAGCAGTATGAGCAAGTCTATATGATATTAAAAGCTTGTGATCGCAGTAAAATTCTTTGAAAGTAATGAATAGAAAAATTATTAGAGCTGTTAACTGATTATTTTGTGTTTTCATGCTAGTTTATTAATTCTTTTAGCTTTTCTAGCTATTAAAGCTGCTGATGCTCCTGCATTAACTCCATTATCTATGTTTACTACAAGTAGCCCTAATACACATGATTGAAGCATTGTTGTTAATGCTCCTATTCCTCCAGCTCCAAATCCATAACCTACAGATCTTGGTACTCCTATAACTGGAACATCTGTAAGACTTGCAACAACCGATGGTAATGCCCCCTCCATACCTGCTACAACAACAATACATGAAACATCAGCTTCAATCATTTTTTTCAATGCTGGAAACAATCGATGTATTCCAGCTATGCCAACATCATATTCATAGATAACCTCACACCCCATCTCCTCAGCAGTAATTCTAGCTTCCTCAGCAATCGGAATATCTGCTGTACCAGCAGCTAAAACACCTATTCTCCCTGTTTTCTCAACTCTAAAGGAATTCTCCTTAATAACGATCATTCTAGCCCTCTCATAAAAATTGAAAGCATACTCCGCATTAAAAAGCTCCTCCAAAACCTTAGCCTGCTCATTATTAACCCTACTAATAATAACTCTACCATGATTCTCCAGAACCCTCCTAGTGATTTTAATTAGATCATCTATTGTCTTTCCCTCTGCATATATAACCTCAGGAATTCCTCTCCGTGCTTCCCTCCCAATATCAAGCTTTACAGAGTTATTTACCAATTCTAAGGCTAAAAATCTAAGTTTTTTCTCAGCTTCATCAATTGAAATTCTTCCAGTAACTACATCTTCCAGAATTGATCTTATACTCACAATATTAAGGAATAACTAGTAGTAAATAAATATAATTCCTAATGCCTTAAAGTACTTAGTGTTTGAATAGGTTTTATTAGAGTTGTTAACTATAGTTATTGAAAACCTAAGTAAGCTACCAACTCAATATACTATATTCTCTGTAAAAATTAAGAATTATAACTCTAGAAAACCTCTTAGACACTAACTTTTCCTAATTTTAAAATAATCAAATAAGCCATAAGCTATGCCTGTAATTATGTGAGTGGAGTTAAGTATGAATATGTATTAATTCATTTTCTATTTAGCTTCTTCCTTCAATTAATTCATTGAGAACTCTTTAGGGAACTGTGTTACATATATAGTATTTTTCATCATTGATTAGCTTGAAGTTAAAATTAACTGTCAGCTATAGAAAACTTAAACATTTTTGACTATCAATTGGCTTTATATGCTAACTATTAATTGTAATGTCTGTATCTAAGTTCACAAATCTGTAGAAATAAAGAAATTGCTCAATAAAAGGTTTTGATTCAGAAACAAGAATCTATGTATTAGGTGTGGGTGAATCCTATAATACAGCTAAAAATATTGGCAAATTTTCTAAATCTAAGATTAGAACATTTTTTGGATAGTCTCTATGGGCTTCCTAACTTTAACTTCAATTTTTAAACTACCTGCAATACAATCAATTTCAAATCTATTTCTGAAATAATAAACAGAACCAAACTTCCTCCATAAATGTTCTTGAACAATCCACTCATAAAACGCACTTTTCAAATACTTTTCTCCACACCATAGACTTAGAGTTCTTGTTAGAAATGGATCGGAAAAGAAGAATTTCCTCTCTTTCCTCCACTTTATTTCATCTCTTTTAAATAGAGCTACGTTTAAAATGAAAAGGTTTTGTAACACTTCTAAATAATCTTGAGCAGTCTTATATGAAACTCCAACATCACTACCAATAGTTGAGAAAGAAAGAGGAGAAGGAGCCTTTTTGAAAATTGTTGATAGAATCGCTTTGGTCAACTCTAAACTTTTACCAGTTCTTAGTAACTCACTCTCAATTGAAGAAATTAACTGCAGTTCAGCAGTCGGGTCCTCATTTATAGAGATCGGAAAGCCACCAACATTCAGATAGACTTTAAATTTCTCTCTAATTCCTCCCTCAATCCGCCACAGACTCTTCATATCCTCCTCCACCTTACCTGTACTCTCAATTACAATTCCATTTACCTCAAGAAATTCCCTAAAGGTCAGAGGAAGAACAAAAATATCCTTACCCTTCCCTCTTCTACCTGGAAATAACTCCGCTTCTATTTTAAGCTTTAAGGAGGAAGATCCACTAATAATTAAAACATCGTTTTTAAAATTCCCATATCAACATAGCCTTTAACAATTCTCCACCAATCTTTTAAGCTTGTAACTTCATCAAGAAAAATAAAGGAATTTTCTATTCTTTCCAACTTTTTTACTTCAAGATATTCATCCAATACTCTTCTTAAACTTTCCATATCAGCCAGCAAAGTACAATTAAAATAAAAAATGCTTTCAGCTCTAAACTTTTTCAAAAGCTTCCTTATCAGCAACTTTACTCCAGTAGTTTTTCCTGTTTGTCTTGGACCGACTATAAAATTCAAGGAATATGGCTTTAAGGAAATATTTTTTATCCATTTTGGAATCCATCTTATTTTCATGCTTTCCCATTTTTCAACGTGGTAATCCTTTTTTCCTTCCCACCATGGATTTTGCTTGAAAAGCAACTCCTTCATATTAGAATTTTTATTTCTATTTTATGATTTTGATTCCTAATGGATAGATAAGATATAAACTCATTTAGTACATTAATGAAATATCTTATTTCTTCTCTTCCAAAGTTATAATGACTCCAGACTAATATTTCGAATAATTTCCTACTGGTTTGTATTTGTTATGTTTATGTCAAATTGCTTCTTTCTTTGAGGATTTCTTCATATCATCTTTTAATTTATTTATTCTTGAATACTTTATTTACTACTGAAGCTTTTCTATAGGTGGCTCCGTATTATGATAGGTAGAATACCTGATTTTCAATGATTCCTGAGTTTATCTTATTATATATTGATTTCTAATATCTAGTTTCCATTCTTTACTGAGAGATAAAGGTTAGATATGCTTTATATAGTAGTTTACTTATAATGAATAGTTATAGTTTCACGTTAATTGTGAAGTCGCATTTTATAATACTCGAAACTTAAATAGGCAAGACGGGAAGATAAAAACTATAATATTAACTTTAACAAGTCTATTATATGGTTAGCTAGAATACATATTAGTTTGTTTATCATTAACTTAACTATTGGTCTATTAAGCTATAATCCTCTTAACCATTATCCCCAGAATATATTCATTGAACTCATCTGAAAACTCTTGAATGTTGTTAAGACTTAATTAGGTTAATAAGCTAACTACCAATAACTATGAGTTTTCAGACAGACTCATTAATAACAATATTTCCTCTTTCCTCTCCACTAGCTCCCATTAACTTCTTAAATTTCACTTTACTTATCTCAGCCGTATAATGCTTTAGGTTAATTGGGCTATATCCGATATGTCTAATAATTCTATATATCCTTATATGCCATATTTAACTCCTCTTCAACTTAATCTTAATTAACTTAGTAAAGCAGTCATAATTGTATTAAGCTCTCTAAGATCTTTATTAGAATCTACATGATTTCTTTAACTAGATGTTAGAAGTCAATATATAATCCATTAACACCTAACCATATCTATGAACTCAATTAGCAAGTCTTGATGTTAATAGGAATTTCAGCAGCTTTACAATAGATAATCATTACCCAATAAGCTAATGCGGAATATGTTTACATCTCTATCATTAGAGGATTTATTCATTATTATAGCATGTAAAATATTGAATTTAAACATGATATAGTTTAGAGTAGGAATCAATGGAGAAAATCATAAGTACACTAAGGTAATAGGTTATTTGATAATTATATGCCATGAAAATAAGTAAAATAGTGAGCATGCATCTCTCCTATGAGTTAATTGCTTCATGTTAAAAACATGGACTAGTAATGGATAAAGGTGAGAATTCACAGAGACAATCCCAAAATAGAGATGTTAAATATGCTTAAGTTCATAGAGTTTTCAGTGATGTTATAAAATTTAAATCCTAGTAGTCTTAGTCAACTTTATGGTGAGAATTACTGGGTATGTATATGATAGGAACGGTAGGGCAATAAGTCATGCTCATGTTAGATGTGGTGATAAGTCTACATTGACAAATTTTGATGGTAAATTTGAGCTTGATTTAGAAGTTGGCAATAATGTTTTACATGTAAACATGAAAGGATTTAAGTATAGGGAAGTTCATATTAATATAATGGAGGAACAAACTATTTTCATTCATCTTGATAGAGAAACTGGGTTTTCAAAAATCTATGGCTATGTATATGATGCCGAATCAGGGGAAACATTAAAGTTAGGTATTGTTACATTGGTATTACCATTTACAAACCTTTATGTAAACATAAATGAAAATGGATATTATGAATTTAATAATTTAGCATCTGGAGAGTATGAGCTGATAGTTTCCCCCCTCAATTATATTGAAGAGAAATTTAAAGTTACACTATCTGAAGGAGAGGAGAAAAAGCTCAACTTCTACTGTAGACGTAAAGTTGAGGAGCCCTCATGGGGTTAATATTTATGCTCATGTAATTAGTGGAACTACGTAAGATTTAGTATTTTTTAAACCCTTTAAGCTCCGCTATTTTATCCAACTCTAATGTTAAAATATCTTCTAATCCTCCTGGTATTTCCTCCTTTAGTAAGTCTTCATCTATTACCTTCACGTAATGTCTACATTTCATACATACATCTATTTTTAATGCTGAATTATTCTTATCAATGAGAAATCCTAAGGTATATGGGTCTCTATTTCCACAATTCACACATAATAGTGATGATGTTCTATATTCAGAACCGCAAAGAGGACATACGAGATATTTCTTTTTATCTCTGATTTTAGCTATGAAAGGTTCCCTTCCGCATATAGGACATGGAATATCAAGCCAATTATCTAGGAATTCTTTACTAGTTTTTCTGGCTAGTTCCTCCAGAAACGATTGAATTAGAGTATTAAATATAAAGGTAAGTAATTTTAAGTTGATGCCTAGCTTACTTGACAATTCTATAAACGTTTTGCTTTCATTTCTAAATGATGCTGTTATAAATATGGAGTATAAATTTCTCTCCTCAGAAAGAATTTTAGATAAATTTTCTAGTTCCTTATTGAATTCATGTTTATTAAGGATATTTATAATGGAATTTACAGCATTCAATATATTGTTTAATGAAGGAATTCTGATATCTAGAATGTAGGTTATTGGTTTCTTATTCATTAAAGCCTTTTCCTCAAGAGATTTGATTACAGCATTGCATAAATGCATAGCTTCAATATCATAAAGGTAGCTTCTAATATTCATCCTCACTTCAAGAATATCTTTATAAAAACTAAGTGTTCTCTCAAGCCTAGGATACTTCTTAAATACCCTGTTAATCCATTTTATCTGTTCCTCTAGAGATGGTCTAGCCATAGTGAGCAATGCCAAAAACATATTTAAGTATTTTGCTAGTTAATGCTGTTCTGAATTTCAAATGTTAATTAGAATATTCTTAATATGTTATCATTAGAAGATGTAGATGTAAAAACACCATTCATGTTTGTAGGCTTTATCAACTTATTCCTCTGGATGTAATTTGATGAGGACCAGATAAGATTTTTAGCTATTAATATACGTAGATATGGATTCATAGGCCCGATGAGTTATCATCATTTATTCATATCAGTTGAGAATGCTTATGCTGATGAGTATAATATTGAGCTCATTATTGTATGGACATTGTTACATTTAAAAAGAAGCGTAAACTTTTTATATTACTGATTCTAGCTCTCTTTGGACCTCTATGATAAGGGAGCCAATATCACGTAGAGACTTCTTAAAAGCATGCTTAGCCACTATAACCCTATCTTTTCCAGTTCTTACACCAGAGTTTGAAGCTAAACCAGTTATAGAAAAGGCTAAGTTGTACAAGTTTGGTAAGAAAATTCCAAGTATATGTATATACTGTGCTGGAGGATGTGGTGTACTTGCAACTGTTTTGGATAATGGGATTCTTGAAATAGAAGGTGATCCAGAACATCCCATAAATGAAGGTGCTCTATGCAGTAAAGCTTCAGCATATTATCAATCCATATATAATGAGAGAAGGCTTCTCCAACCGTTAAAACGTACAAATCCAAGAAAGGGGGAGAATGAAGATCCAATGTGGGTTCCTATAAGCTGGGATGAAGCATTCAAAATAATCTCTGAAAAAGTAAAGATAGCGATGGAGGGCTTTCCATATAAGGATAATAAAGACAACTACTATAGGATAGGAAGGGATTGTCCTGTAGCATCTTTAGGATCAGCCTACTTCAATAATGAAGAATGCTATCTCATAAAGAAGATGATGTCTCTTCTAGGCTCTTTAAATGTAGAACATCAAGCAAGGAAATGTCATGCATCTACTGTTGTTGCCCTAGCAAACACCTTTGGATTTGGAGCTATGACCAACCACGTAATAGATGCTAAGAACTCAAAGGTATTCCTTATACTTAGTAATCCTGCTGAATCCCATACTATGGAGTTTAGATGGGTAACTAGAGCAAAGGAGAGGAATAATGCTAAGATAATAGTTCTAGATCCTCGATATCATAGATCCGCTAGTAAGGCAGATATCTATGTAAGATATAGAAGTGGAAGTGAAGCAATAATATTCTTAGGCTTAATAAGATATTTAATGTATGAAAAACCTGAGAGAATCGATTGGAAGTATGTTGAAGAACGTACAAATGCTCCCTATGATCTCGATGGAAACAAGCTAGACGACTGGAAAACAAATAAAAACTCCATCTTCAATAAGCTTAAGGAAATTGTTGGGAAGTTTACTCCAGAAGAAGTTGAACGTGTTTCGGGAATACCTAAGGAGAAATTCTACGAGATTGCTGAAACTTTTACTTCATTAAAGCCCGGAAACATCTACTATGCCATGGGGACAACTCAACACACAAATGCTGTTCAAGCAATTAGGGCTCAGGCAATTCTCCAATTACTACTAGGTAACATAGGTGTTCCAGGTGGGGGAGTAAATGCTTTAAGAGGAATTTCAAACGTTCAGGGAAGTACTGATATGAATGTATTATCCCATGTTATTATGGGTTATAGGGTTCCTCCAAGAAATCTTGATGATGTTAGAAGATATCAGAAATGGAAGAATACAAAACCAGAAGAGAGGGGTGGGGTCCCGGGAGGAGTACCATATCCATGGAGTAGTATAGAGGAAGCTGCAGCTCAAAATAAGGCAGATGTTTTCAGATGGGATGATAGAATGTTTCCCACATGGAATGCTCTTGAATATCATTGGGGCATATATGTAGGTACTTGGCCAGGTAAAGATCCCGATAATGAACCTGTTGTCTGCGATCTCCCTATAGGAACTGGGAATGCTATAGTACAACTTTTTAGAGCTGTTATGGATGGTAGAATTAAAGTACTATTCATATTTGGGGAAAACCCGGTAGTATCAATGCCAAATGCAAACTTCATAAAGGAATCCCTTAAAAAGGAAGGGTTATTTACAGTTGTATGTGATGTATTTGAAACGGAGACAGCTGTTTTTGCAGATATACTTCTACCTGGAACCTTTAGAATAGAAAGAGAGGGAAGCGTAACAAATACTGGAAGATGGATTCAGTGGCAGTGGAAAGCTGTAGATCCACCAATAGAAAAGTATAAAGGTCAACCCATGAATGAGCTAATACTTATCACAGAGATCTTTAATGTTCTTCGAAAAAATGCTGGAGTAAAAACCCCATCTGAACTCTTCGAGGCTGAAAAAGGTGTTAGTATTAAGAGGGTAATTGGTGGTGTTGAAGTGGAAAACAATGTTGATGAGTGTTGGCCTTCAAGATTTGGAAGGGATGCTGAATCCATCTATAAAGAGATATGTTATAAATATGGAGCGCTTAAAGTTGGAACAGCAGTACTTCCCCAAGCACCAGCAAATATTATCTATAGGGATGCTTATGATCCAGATCCTAAGTATTCCAGTATAGGAGGAATCTTAGCAAAGAGAAGGGATAGAACTCCAGTAGATGAGGAGGATGCAAAATACGGCTACTTTAAGAATTGGGCGTTTTCCTGGATGAGGAATCAGAGAATCCTATATAATAGTAAAGAAACACAGTCATACCCACCAGTAAATCAATTCTTTACTTGGTGGGCTCATAATCCAAAGGTTTGGCTTGGATGGGATAAAGCAGCTTTATGGTCTCAACCGCTTTACGATCCAACCAAGCCAGCTCATGATCCTAGAAAGTATGGTTTCCCATTACATAATGAACCGCTTGAATCCCCAGATCCAAATCTAGCTAAAGAATATCCTACAATGTGGGATCATACTCTAATTAAGGATGTTGTCTGGTTTGACATAATAACAAAAGAGATAAAGAGGGGGAAGGATGAAGTGATAGGTAAAGGTGAATTCCCGTATATTCTTACAACCTTTAGACTTGCTGAACATATGCAAACAGGAGCATTAACAAGGAATTTAGCATGGCTAGCTGAGCTTCAGCCTGAAATGTTTGTTGAGATAAGTCCTGAATTAGCTAAAAGCCTTAATGTGAAGACAGGAGACTATGTTATTTTAAAAACAGCTAGAAATATTACTGGAATAAAGGTGAAAGCTATGGTTACAGAGAGAATTAAACCTCTTAAAATTAATGGTAAGATAATACATGAAGTTGCAGTTCCATGGCATTGGGGCTTTAAGGGACTAGTAACAGGAGCTTCAGCAAACGATCTTACAATAGATTGTGTAGATTTAAGTGCAAACATTCCAGAATATAAGGTATGCTTATGTAGTATTGAAAAGGTATGAGGTGAACATCTTGACTAAATCGATACTATATAATGCGTTTAGATGTATAGGATGTAGAGCGTGTCAAGTCGCATGTAAGAGATGGAATGAACTTAAAGCTGAAAAAACATCTCTAGGAGAGACATGGACTAATCCACCAGATCTATCGTCAAATACATGGAATATAATAAAGATAATTGAACTGAAAGAGGGAGAGGAAGTTAAAATGCATTTCTCCACATATAGATGCATGCACTGTCTTGAACCAATATGTGTGAAGGTATGTCCTCCAAGAGCAATAATGAAAGATCCTGAAACAGGAGCAGTAGTCATAAATTCAGAGAGATGTGTTGGATGCTTAGCATGTGTTGAAGCATGTCCATTCAAAATCCCAAGATTTGAGAGAGGACTAGGAACAAGGAAATGTACTCTATGTCTCGATAGGCTTGAACTAGGTTTAAAACCAGCATGTGTTGAAGTATGTCCTACTGAAGCTCTTGAATTTGATGAAAGAAATAAAATAGTTGAACGTGCTAAGCAACTAGCATCTGAAACTAGGGGATATCTATACGGTATTGAGGAAGCTGGCGGAACTGGAGTAATAATGGTACTTACAGCCTCACCAGAAAAGCTAGGTCTACCAATAGTTGCAAAGAAAGTATATGAAGTACCTGAAGTCATGCCCATAAAAACAGTTACTGAAGCGATTCAACCCACTCTCTCTTCAGAATCTCTTAGAAATATAGCTATAGGAGGATTAGCAATAATAGCTGTAGGTGCAGTAGCAGCTATAATCGCTAGAAGAAGAACTAGAGAAATAGAGAGTAAAGAAACTCCATAAACAATTTTATTTATTTTTCAGTAATGCTTCCAGCTTAGCTTAAATTAGTAAGCTGTAAGTAATTGTAGGAATAGAATATTAACACATAGAGGAATATGTAAGACAATATAAGCCTATACTTAGCAGCATTCAAACGTGTAAAAAATCGAGAAGAATAAATCCAATAAAAGTAATAACAAAATCCTAAACCAATCTACATACTAACAGTCATAATAACTTCATTAAGGAGCGTAAACAAAATTATAGAAAACTTACCTAAGAAGTCATTGTAAAACCTACTACCAAGGTTCAACTGGTTTAATTCTACATGTTAGAATAGTATTGTAAGAAGGCTGTAACATGTTTAAATTCTGGAGTTTTGCAATGAGTTCTAAATTACTAGCCAAAGATAAAGTATTCCATGGATTTAATGCTAATCTTTTTATCTCTAAGATAATACAGTATTTCTCTTACTTTAGCCTATAATGTGTCTCTCCCATACCTCTCCAAAATTTACTATAGTTGTAGACCTAAATTAATTACTAGGGAATATGTAGTTTAATGTAAGTAGGAAGATAAAGTTCTATGTATAGCATAGTCAAGATATAAGGTTTAAACTGTTAAGTATAGAGGTAATGTATAATCAATCGCCAATATAATAATGTTTTTAGTTAAATTTATAGGTTAGGGGATGATTATAGATTATCTTAATCCATTTAGTACATATAGCTACTTTCTGATTTAAGTATATCGCTCTTGTCTCCTTAGTGAATGGTTATCGTTATTAACCAGTTGTATGCTGATCTAGGTTTTCCATGTATGTTCTAGTGTAAGCTGAGGCTCCGTTGGCGTGGATGGAGGCTTTTCTCCGGGTATTCCTCGCTTAGTCTTGAAGGTTCTTAGGTAGTTGTAGCTCTCACATTCATTAACGTGTAATGGGCTTAAGGCGTAGAAGCCTTTTGAATGGTTTACTTTAAGGTGTTCATAGCTGAGCTTATCGAGAGAGTTATAGCTTCTGAAATCGTCCATGTAGACTATGGGTTCCTCACGCTCAATGCTAACAGGGACTCTATGGATGGGAGCTTACGTCTTCAAGGACCTTGAACAAGACCTTCTTGGCTCTTCCTAACAGTAAGGAATGGGAGCTTATCCTCTTGGACC